>Ga0315282_10002201_pt1 | contig 36279 bp, 26 predicted proteins | sample YL17G07_20_MG_FD_203693 | JGI IMG/M metagenome (GOLD analysis project Ga0315282, IMG submission 203693) | Sediment microbial communities from Yellowstone Lake, YNP, Wyoming, USA - YL17G07_20 | ecosystem: Environmental > Aquatic > Freshwater > Lake > Sediment | place: USA: Wyoming | collected...
AATGGAGCCACGAGCTCAGCTATGGCGCTCCTGAACTTGACGAGGAATTCATCCAAGCTATCATGTCACAGTGCGTAGATAGTCAGAAAAACTCTATATTCGCATCTACTGATAATCCGATACGATACCTATTATTACAAAACGAGCAAGGATGGGATATCTTGGGGCGCTCAAACGAGCCTGGGACTCCCCACTGGTTATGATTGGACTGGAAGAATGTTCTGTACATTCTTTGATGGAACTTACTTTTACTATGCATATGCCATAGATACCGCTTCTGGCAATTCTTTGAAATGTAGACGGGGGACTCCTAACAGCGATGGCACAATAACTTGGAGCGCTGTTGAACAAACTGCTGTTGCTGGTTCTACCGGAATTACACTTTCTGAACCCTCCATCATCCTCGATAGTAACGGTTATCCTTGGATAGGATATAGAAGGTATGATGGAACATATAGGAAGCCCTATGTAACTAAGTCGTCAACAAAAAATGGAACTTGGACGACAGACACGGGAAATGGATTCCCATACAAACTTTCGGAATTTTCCGCCTCTGGTACTGTTGCAGTACCGATACCTTTGACCGGAGGGAAGATGTTCTGCCTTTACTCTTCGACTGGTTACCAGATAAAAGGCAGAAACTATGATGGGAGCGGTAATTGGGGTGATGAACGGCACACAACCGAATACCAAGCAGGAAACCGTTTTTCGGCTGTTCAAGCTGATCAAGGTGATTATTTTCATCTCGCGTTTGCCGATGACTATAATATATATTATACCAAGTATGATTACTCTTCAAACTCATTCGGAAATAATGCAACTCTTCGAACATCTGGATCTACAATATATTGGGTACCAATATTAAGCATTGACACCGCGAATAACGACCTCTATTGTTTTTACCCAGGTTATCCGACAGCGAATCATATCTATTTCAAGAGGAGATTTGCGTCCAATAGCTCGTGGTCATCCGACGTCGATTGGATAACTGAAGCTACCGCTTTAACTGGTAACGATAAGCTAACGGGATTCTACGGGAATTGTGGCAGAATGATAGGATTGGTTTATATGACTAGTGGAACAAGCCCTTACAACGTTCGCTTTAAATACATCGACGGGTCTTGCGACATCGCGGGGAAGACCGGAGTGATGGGCCTCCAGGCCGGCGACGACTCCGATAGCCTCGCCTTCGCGATAAAACTGGATTACCCCCTTCTCGGTTTCAGGGCCTCCGGCATGGGCTTGGCTGACAAATATGAGGCCAACTTCACAATCGGAACGGTGGATTTCTCCATGCTCTTCGTGGCTACCGCCGCATCGCGCGGGAAGTTCGCGCTCTGTTACAAACCCGGTGGCTCTTGGACGACCGACGAAACCATAGACAAGACTGGGAGCGACATAACCTCGGGTACGCGCTACGAATCCGGAACCGGTAACACCGCATTCAAGCTGACCGACGCCACTTCCAGCGACTATGGCTACGTGAAGCTCGAGGTGAAGAAGAGCTACCTGACCACGCTCGGCGCCTCTGGAGATAGCGTGACGAACATCGTTGGGCGCACCTATCTCGCTTCATCCACGACCACGTTCTTGCCCGGCCCCCAGGGGGGACGAAGATGGACAGGTGCCCCTCTGGCACTTCCACGGCCTCGTACACCATGAACAGAATTCCCGAATTCCCGTTGGGCATCCTCATCCTCGCAATGCCGCTGATGGCGATCTACCTCTGCCTGAGGAGGCGCTTGGCCAACGGCCCTGCCAATTGATGTAAGTCCAATTCTTAAGGGAAAAGCCAGGATGAAGGGGTCACATAGAGTAGAGCTGGTAAAGGCTAATGTCATAAGTGAGGCATCTCAGTGTGCTCGGACTATGAGACGAGCAATCGGTGGCATATTCGTATTCACGATCCTGTTTGCCTTCATGGGCACTTCTCTCGTGCGAGCGAGTCCTGACGTGACAGCGTTCGTCGATGGCGGGAGCGTTGCCATAGACATTAGTGAGACGACCATAGCTACGCTTGGCACGACCTTCGACTCTGGAAACAACTTCGTCATGGCCGTGGTGCAATTCTCATCCACTGTGGCAACTAACATAGCGGTTGGCAACTTGAGGCTCACAAGGGACGGTTCGACCCTCATGAGCAACGCCTACACCGTCAACCTTGGCAGCTCTTCGCCAAACAACCAGAAGTGGTTCGCGCTGATGGCCTACGACTCGAGCGCGCCCCAGAATCCCACCTACGACGTGAGGGCCACCGCGGCCGCAACCGGCATCAACGGGGAGGCGAAGATTCTGGCCATCAGTGGCCTCACGGGCGCGAGCGCCCAGGGGAGCTCGACGCCGATCGGCACCTCCGAGACTACGCTGGCCACGCTCTCCACCTCCCTCCCTACCGGAGACAACGCCGTCTTCGCCATCGTCGAGAGCGAGAACACCGATACCTCCAAACGTTACTTGTCGGCGATTAGCCTCAAGCGCGGCTCTAATTTGGCCACAGCTCAGTACTCTGCATACCATGCAGCGAGCGGTAGTGCAGCAGGTGCTTGGCAAGTCCAGTTGGTCCCTTACTTGGACAACGCGCCCGACGGCGCCCAATATACCGTAACTGCAACCGCAAGCTCTGCCAGCGTCGTAAACGGGAGGGCGACGATCGTGGCGTTCAGCATGGGTAGCCTTTCGTCTGCCTATAGCGATGGCGGGAGCCAGTCAATTGGCACCAGCGAGACGACCGTAAACTCCCTGGCCACCACCTTTCCCTCGGGGAGCGAGGTCGTGGTAATAGCTTCGGAGCAGTTCGACGATACTTTCACCGCGACGACCATCGGCGCCGGCAACGACAAGCTGCAGCAGAACAATCTGGCGACGGGGCAGACGACGAACCAGTACATTATACGGATGCCCGGCAGTACTAACAATGATGACGGCAAGGGATTTGGGCTTTTGAACAAGTATACCGACGTTCCCGCATCCCCAGAGTACGAGGTCAAGGCGACTGCCGCAGTGGCGGTATTGAACGGCGAGTCGAAGATACTCGCGCTCGCCAAACCCCCGAGGGTGCCAGAGTTCCCATTAGGGCCGACGCTTGCCCTGATCCTTTGCTTCCCGATCCTCTTAGCGGTTAGGAAATGGCAAAGGATGAGCTAAGACTTATCCATGGGCGCGCCTCCTCAGTCGGAATGGAATGGAAGAATCACGTGTACTACCACATCGACCGAAGATACGTGATCAATGCCGATGTTTTTTGCGTGAATTGGTTCCGAGCCCCTATTGATCGTGCCACTTCCTAGCGAACCGTCGATTGCGTAGGTATCATATCTACTAGTACTGCAAATTCCCGAATCCACAGAAGAAACATAAGGCGTATCCCCTTGGACTCGACGTAGACGGTTGAGTTGTGACTACGTTATAAATCATTTCGTATGTCTGACTCTCAAGCCGTGACACGAATTACCATAAATACCGGTTCCGCTTGGACCTTCATTCCCGAGAAGCCAAGGATGTTCATGTTACCTACATAAACCCTTTCGAGAAAAGACTTGGCAGCCTGGAAACCTTAAGCGGCATTACGCGATTCCCCTAATCGGATGCGGCCCCAAGATCGACCGAAAGCACTGAAGGTCGTGCTTTTAATAAGCGTTTTCAGCGCTTAAAGGGGCCCTTCAAACTTAAGGCACTTTCCTTTACTCAAGAAATCTCGAATGTCTAAGAAGCTATGGAGAAGCACTCGGGATGTTGGGAGTTCTTATAATAGCGAACGTCCAATAGACAGTAAACGAACATCTTGGGTGATATCTCAAGGCATACTCCGAAATGCCCCTCCGCCTCAAGCAGCTACCCCGATGGGAGTAAAATTCAAGTCGCCATCGACCTCGATCACGTTATGTTCTTCGGGGAAACGCTCTTGACCTCAGCTAGCGTGATGAATGGGCAGGACGCCCTTCTTACATGATTACGATCCGAGACGTTCTAAAACCTTACAAGCTTCTTGCCATAAGCCAAATGGCGATAACAAAGGCGCAGAGGCCATCGTAACGCATTATGTGGCAAGACTCAACATTGCTAGAGATCAAAGGATAAAGCTAAGGATGGCGTAGATCGCTTGAGCTGGGCTTGTCACCTCAAAGTATTCGGAGCTTCTCGGTGCTTTTACTCATGCTTGCATCTATCCTTCCGTATGCTCCGGCAGCTGCTCAGGCTCACTCAATGGGGCCCATGATTGGGGACAAGTGGATAGACTTCCAGGGCCAGACGTTCCTAAGGCACGTCTTCCATCCCAACGGTACTGTCGTAGTTTCTGATGGCATTGGGGCTTCGTTGGTGATCGGTGGCCTTGAGCTGCCATTCACCCACAGGACTGAGCTTCTTGATTATTGCAACGGGACTGTAGCATATCGGCTCTCCTTCATGTGCTTAGGGATGATGTATGAGGTCTGGGAGGCATTCGATTTCAACTCTCGGCCCAGCGAGGTAAAGATCACGATAAGGGGGGCGATGCCGATGTCGGGGCAGATAGCCATTCCGCTCAGGGCTGGCGCTGGCTCTGTTGCCAAGCATGACGATGCCTCGAAGATATTCCGGTGCGTGAGATCAGGGGATACAGGCAACCAATCGAGTGGTGTTGGGTTCGATTGGAGCGACATGGGGCCGATGACGGCCTTCTCTTCTTCTACGAGCAAGATAACGGCGAACGTCTCCAGGAGCTTCCTCATAGACCCCAGCACGGTCGGCACAACTTCGTACATTTATTCAACTCTACGTCCTTTCCAACGCAAGAGCTTTTATGCCAATGGGCGATACTGGGTCTTCTATGTCGAAGGATCGAACATTGTCTTTAGGACAAGCACGGATGGTTCGAGTTGGTCTGCTTCTACAACCGTTAGGTCAAACGCTGATCCAGACTCACAATATTGTGTAGGAGGACATTTCTCGGTCTTCTTCGACGGGACTTACTTGCACTATGCCTACGCGGACGATGCTAGTAGCGGTAGTCTATACTACAGGAGGGGGATACCCAATAGCGACGGGAGCATGACCTGGTCTGCCGTCGAACAGACCGCTTACTCGCAGTCTGGCTATAACCCTTCGGACCCCTTCGTTTCTGTCGACAGCAGCGGTTATCCATGGATAGGATTCTCTTGTTATTCTTCTGGTCATAGAGCCTATGTCACCAAGTCCTCGAAGAACGATGGGACGTGGACGACGGAAAGCGGTTTCCCGTATCAACTCACTAATTCATTAAACGATTATAATCGGGTCACCATCGTGCCTCTAACCAGTCAGAAAGTTTATGCGATTTACACCGCATCTGGTGGATGCAGAGTCTACGGAAAACTCTGGACGGGCTCTTGGGGCAATGAAGAACAGGTTTCGACCGGTGCAAGTACAATTCAAAGTGGTTCCTATTATTCTGCTGTGGCAAGCAGTGATGATATCCACTTCGTCTATCTGTCTTCAAGCACTGTCAAATACATAAAGCGCATCTATGGGACGGGGTGGCAATCGGAAGTGACCGTTCAGAGTTCCGTAACCACCACCAGCGCCCCGGTACTTTCCATCAACACTGCAACTGCCGACTTGTGCTGCTTCTGGGGGGGCTCCCCTACAGCCGACCACATCTACTATAAGAAGTGCGTGGGCGGAACTTGGGATACCGATCCGACCGATTGGATAGACGAATCCACCGACCACCTGACGGCCAATGATCGACTTACGTCCTTCTACAAGGACTATGGTGGCAAGATAGGCTTGGTCTACATGACCAAAACTAGTGCAGATTATAATACACGGTACCAAACTATGACAATGGGGATTTCAACTGTCAACACAGCTACTTACCAACCTTTTCAGAGGAAATGTTTCTACGCAAACGGAAGATTTTGGGTGTTCTATTCTGATGGCACGAACATGGTCTTCATTACGGGCACTAATGGCATCGCATGGAGTTTTCCCACTTCCGTCAGGTCGTGTGACAACGGGGAGAAATTCTCGATCTGGTTCGACGGAAATTACGTCCATTACGCGTGTTGCGCAGAGTCGGACAATGCCGCCATCTACTACAGGCGCGGTACCCCGAATTCGGACGGAACGATAACCTGGAGCACCCAACAGACAGCCGTAGCTGGGGTCTCTGGAACCACGTATTCTCTACCGTGTATTGCAGTCGATAGCAACTCCTATCCCTGGATAGGATATCGAAAGGTTACTGGAACGACACCCAAAAGACCGATGGTGACCAAATCCACGAAGACAGATGGAACTTGGACGACAGACACGGGAAATGGATTCCCGTACGATCTGGCAGGCTACGACCTTTCCGCTTGGTTCGTCGTACCGGTGCCCTTGACTGGTGGGAAGGTGACCTGCCTCTTCAGCTCCAATGGTAACTACGTGAGGGCCAGGAGTTGGTCTGGAAGCGCTTGGGGTACCGACAAGACCACGGCGAGCGTGGTTACAACCTATTATCTTTCGGCCGTCGCCCAAGGCGATTCGGTCCATGTGGTGTTCCTTACGGATGGAGGATACGCCATCATAAAGTATGCGAAATACACCTATGACCCCACCAACCCGAGCTGGGGGACTGAAGTAAACGTTCAGGGTGCCCCGGGAAATTACGTCACGTCCACTTCCGCGCCAGTTTTGAGCATCAATACGGCGAACAATGATCTGTACTGCTTCTGGGCAAGCCATCCTACAACCGACCACATCTACTACAAGAAATGCGTGAGCGGGACCTGGGATACGAACCCGACCGATTGGATAACTGAAACCACCGACCATCTGACGGCCAATGATCTGCTCACGTGCTTCTACAAGGACTATGGAAATTACATAGGCCTAGTCTACATGACCGCAACAAGTGCGAACTATAATATACGGTTTAATTATGGTCCCGCGTGACTGACCGGGCTCTGTTGTTGCTGACCGTCGGCCCTTTTACGAGTTCCCTCGCAGCTAGTCTAGTGGAGGCTTCACTCCCAAGCTTTGGAACCCAGCCGAGGCCCTTCAACTTGCGAGTGGATAGCAGCATCGTTTTCACGTCGCCAGCCCATCCCCTTCCGCCACCAATCCCCCCAGTGAATCTAATGCTGCTGCTCAACTCCATCTCCTGGATCACTATCCTAGCAATGGTTGCCACGTCGATCGAATCATCTGAGCCTACGTTGTATATCTCGAATGGGGAGTCAAGGTGTTTGGAGATCTCTGCGAGAGCCGAGACACAATCCGAAACGTGAAGGTAGGACTTCGTCTGCCTACCATCCCCGAGTACCTCGAGTTCGCCAGGATTTGATCGAAGCTTCTTTACGAAATCGTGCAGTACGCCGTGTCTGCTCCTCGCTCCTACTATGTTCGCAAGCCTCACGGCCGCGGACCTGAAGCCATACGAATAGGAGTAGGCGGAGATGATGGACTCGGCCGCAATTTTGCTAGCACCGTAGAAGGATATCGGTTTGAGAGGGCCGTAGTCCTCGGGGGTCGGTAAAACGAGCGAATCGCCATACACTGTCGATGTCGAGGTGAAGATGAGGTCATAACTCTTCCCGGCCCCATGCATCGCCTCGAGTAGGACCACCGTTCCCTCAACGTTCACGCGCCAAACATCCGCGGGGTTCTCTTGGCCCATCCTAACCTCCGGCAGAGCTGCCAAGTGGTATATCCCCGAGACATCGGGAACCAGAGAGGATAGGAGACCTCGATCGAGGATGTCGCCCTCCACGACCCTTACGGTCCCTTTGCCCATGGCTTCGGCGAGGTTACTCTCAAAACCACTCATGAAGTTATCTAGCACTATGACCTCGTGGCCCTCATCGACTAGCCTGTCGGCTACGTGGCTGCCGATGAAGCCGGCTCCGCCTGTAAGCAGCACTCTCCCTTTCATGCGGGTACTGGTGCAGAACGGCAGTTTTTAAGCTCATGGAACGGAACCTTGGCATCGGCACATCTGCCCTTGTATGTTGGGCTTTAGGGCGAGAAGTAGGTGGAACTTACCTACTGTATAACCGTGACGTATTAGGAGTGGAAAAGGGGTGAAACGCACTAGAGACGCAAGACAAGTGGGCTATCGGGTTTCGCTTCCTTCTGCTTCTCCTTCTCAGTTGTCTGCTGAGGTGGTGGCTTCCAAGAAGTTACAAGCTGGTTCATTAGGTTGGATGCCTGCTGAACGCTCGGTGCTGAGGGTTGCCTGGCAACCGCCTCGACAACGGGTTGCTTCTGAACGAGGGGCGATTGCTGAACTTCCAGCTCCTGAACGGTTGCTGGCTGCGGATTGGGTTCAACCGTCGCATCGAGGAGCTGAAGGGCCTCGAAATCGATCTCGACTTCTCGCTTCTCCTGTAGTGCCCGGTCTATGCCAGATTTCAGGCTTGAGGCGGCGATCTTGAAGGCGTTCTCGGAGAGCTCCCCAGTTATGTGCTGAACCTCTGTATCTGCAAGCAGGCGCTCAAGTAATGCTATCTGCCTCGAGAGCTCGCCATTCCTTTCCTCAAGTAAGTCGATCAAACGTTGCCTCTCCTCCTCCTGAGACTTCAAGACCTTCCTGTATTCCTCACTCAATTCCTGATATGTTCTAGCTGAAACCTTACCACCCGAATAGAGGTTTTCAAGTGCTGACATCCTGCGCTTTGAGACCTCGGCCTCACGTCTCAGCTCTTCGTTGTCGACCTTCCACTCAGGCCTCTGGATGATGATATTATCCTCTATTATCAGCCGATCAACGCCATGCTCAACGAAGCTACCATCGTGATTTTCTACTGCTATCTTACTGATCTGATTCTTGTTATCAGTGGAGAATCCGACAATAACTCCCAGGCATCTACCATAAGGATCTCTCAGAGTCTCGCCGATCAACCGCTCGTATTTCTTTGCTAACAAATTCATCAACATCTCTCTTCTACGTATCACATACTCGATTCAGGGCGTCATGAGCCCTCGCATTAACTTTAGAGGCTTGGTTATGGGGATATAAGATTCGAGCAAAAATCGTTGTCAAAAAATCGATGTGGCTCATCGAGTATTTACAACCATAGCGATTCTTTTATTGGATCCGCTATCCCCATGGAAACTCTTGGTATTACATTTGTTGAATACCGCTTATATAGTAGAGGGTGAGATGTATTCTCTGGACCAAGGCATATCTCCCCGAAGCTCACTCTCGCAGGCCTTGGGGAGAACCTTGCTAACGAGTTCGATAAAGGGGCATGTGTTTAACGTCGAGTTTGTCTTGCATGTGAAATCGTCACTTCATCTCAGGCCTTTTAGCTGCCTTCAAGACGCCATCGATGAGCTCCTCGGCGAGGCCAATGTAACCCCTTGGGTCAAGGGACGCATTTAACTCCGATTCCGAGAGTAAACTCCGCACCTTTGGATTCGACCTGACGACATCAGAGAATGGCCTACCGCTCCTGAACGACTCGCTTGCAATCTGACTGACGAGTCCATGAGCCTCCCTTCTTTCCATCCCCTTTCGAATTAATGAGAGCATCACTGCCTCTGAGACCACGATGCTGCCACCCATGTTCAAGTTCGTCAGCATCCGATCCTCATTCACGATCAACCCCCTGAGCACCCTCAAGAGCGATTGGAGTTGTTCACTCAGTAAGATGAAGGACTCGGGCAATATGTTCCTCTCGCTGGAGCTGTTCGTGAGATCTCTCTCGTGCCATAAGACCACATCCTCCATCGCTGGTATCAGAAGACCCCTCATGACCCTGGCCAGCCCCGAGATCTTCTCACATGTTTCCGGATTCCTCTTGTGCGGCATAGTGGATGAACCAACCTGACCTTCTGCGAAAGGTTCCTGAACCTCACCTATCTCGGTCCTCTGGAGATTTCTGATCTCAGTCGCTATCTTGTCCAAGGTGCATGAGATGAGCGATAGGTTCATGACGACTTCGGCGTGAAGATCCCTGCTCACAACCTGTGTTGTTATCAGAGGACTCTTCAGGCCAAGCTTCTCCATCACCAACCCCTGAAGCACCAATCCCTTTGGACCGACACTTGCGAAAGTCCCAACGGCTCCGCCCATCTTCCCGACCAAGGCCCTTTGCCTCATCTGACCGATCCTCTCCTTGTGGCGGAGGAACTCATCGAGCCAGACCGCGAACTTCAAGCCGAAGACGTATGGAAGGGCATGCATGCCGTGCGTCCTTGAGACGCATATCGTTGACCTGTATGCAGTAGCTTTCTCGGCTAGAACGTCATCGAGTTCATCGAGCAGTAGCTCGACTTGCCCCAGTGCATCCCTTATCTGAAGGGCGGTTGCTGTATCGAGTATGTCGCTCGATGTCGACCCGAAATGAACGTATTTGCCTGACTCACCGCACTGCTCAGCGAGAGCGTAGACCATGGCTGTGAGATCGTGCTTCACCTCCCTCTCGATCTCGATGACCCTCTCGAGCTTCACAACGCCTGAGGACGCCTTCGATGCTATCTCCCTCGCAGCATCCGTTGGGATCATGCCGAGCTCGGCCTCGGCTTCCGCGAGTGCTGCTTCGACCTTGAGTAACTGACGAAGCCTGCTCTCCTGTCTGAATATGTCCCTCATGGCAGCCGTTCCATAGCGACTCTCTATCGGATGGATCGTGCTCAATTCACATTCACCTCATTCCGCTTCTCTGTTGAAATCCTCCAGCGTTGTCTGGACCTCATCCCTTCTAGCCGCTTTCAAGTCTTTAGCCTTCAACTTTCCGCCAACCGTCTCCTTTATCTTCATCGCGAGCTTGGTTCCGATGCTCGGCACCCTTGCCAGAGCAGAGACATCGCCCCTTCTGAGCGCCTGAATGGATGTGAATCCGTTCTCGTATAAGTTCCTCGCCCTTATGCGCCCTATGCCCTTCAAGCCAACCAATTCCAGAAGCTCACGTCCAACCCCATGACGAACTCTCATCTCGAGTTCCCTTAATTGGGGCAGTAGTTCCTTGTGCCCGAAGAATACGGCGAGTTCAGAGGAGGAGTAGATGAGCCAAACAGCCGACTCATCGAGCCGATAGAGGTCCCCCTGCTGAGCACCCGTCATCTCCGATATCTCCTCCTCGCTCCTCTCCTCGATCCAGAACCAGAGGGCGATCAGCGTCTTGACTTCATCCTGAATGAGCCTGTTCTCGGCCTTCGAGGTCAAATAGAGCTCACCCTCGTGCTCGGAGATGAAGTCCTCGACAAGCGCCATATCGCTCGATCTAGTGTAGAGCATCGGTGTAATATCGCTAGAGGACGTTATCATGTGGAGAATCGAGATCGGCGTGTATTCCCTCGGCTTCATGTTCATGCAATCCCTGAAATGAAAGGCCGTCGAGGGGTCTATGTAGAGCTCGGCGATCCTCCTGCCTAGGCTAGTCTCAACGAAGCCGCCGTTGGTCCACTTCAGGGCGCCTTCCTTGGCCAAGTAATCCAACGCCGCCTCAACCTTCAGTTTCAGGTTTGTATAACCGCGCTGCTTCGCCAGAAATGTCGAGGAGAACACCTCATGAAGGTTTTTCTTGTCGTGAGCCATACCGCCAACCGTTGTCGCAAGAACGTGTGCCGCTATGGATTGGGCGGATCCGAGCTTCGAGACGATGGGCTCAGGACTCGAGTTGATGTAAGTCTCCATGAGGTACTGGGCATCGCTAGCGCTTGAGGCGAAGACTATCGCATCTCCGACCTTGTCGTATTTTGGCCTGCCAGCCCTTCCAGCCATCTGCTTATACTCCATAACGGGTATCTGCTCACTTCCGAGGACATGGTCGTATCTGCGGAGCGATGTGATTGCAACGATCCTCGCGGGCAGGTTGACACCGGCTGCAAGGGTCGGCGTTGCCGTTATCACCTTTATGAGGCCCTTCTTGAAGAACCTCTCGACTGTGGCCCTGTGGTCGTGATGAAGCCCTGCATGGTGAAAGGCACTTCCCCTTGCTATGACCGAGGATAGAACTTCCGAGAGCTTTGTCCTCTCAGCTGAGAGGTTGATCGCGGATGAGATCTCGGCCAACTTCCTCCTCTCAGCGCTGCTCAAGCTCAGCCATGTGACAGGGGTGAGTTTCTTTGAAAGAGCTACGGCGGATCTTCTGGTCTCCGTGAAGAAGAGCGCCTGCCCTCCCTCCCTTAACGCTTGAGAGGCCAGGTCCAAGTAAGGTTCCCCGAACTCCCTTGTCACCTCAATCATCTTACCATTCGGATATGTTATGACATAGTCCAAGAAGACCCCTTCCCTGAGTGGGATTGGCCTCCACTCCGAAACTACGGGCGTTGCGTCCAGCCATCCCGCGAGCTCGTTGCAGTTCTCTACTGTCGCACTCAGAGCGAGGAATTGGACGCCACTCGCGACTCTCTTGAGCCATGTAGTTAACATCTCAAGCGTCGGTCCCCTATCAACTGAATCTAGGAGGTGGATCTCATCCAGTACGATGAGCGAAACAGCGCTGAGCCAAGAAGGCCTGTGCCTTATTATCGAGTCGCACTTTTCATAAGTGGCTATGACTATGTCCTTGTTCTCGAGGTTGCTCGCAGTCGAGTCGTAATCGCCGGTGCTTATGGATACCTTCAGGGAGCCACCGTTTGGCTTCCTAGCACCATGAAAGAGCTTGAACTCCTCATACTTCTCCGAAGCCAAGGCCCTAAGAGGGACTAAATAGAATGTCTTGCCCGCGTTCCTGAATGCCATCTCGAGCATGAGTATCATGGCCACGAGTGTCTTGCCCGATGCGGTGGGGCATGCCAGGACGACATTCTTGTGTTCGAGTATGCCGGCCTTAAAGGCGAGTTCTTGGGTTGGATATAGCGTGGAGTAACCGCACTTGGATATTAGTTCCTTCGTGCCTTTTAGAATCGGAAGATCCTCGATCTCCAGATCAAGCTACCTCCTCGCTCTCTTGACCGATTGTTCGTCTGGGGAATAGAGAAGGCCTTCTCGGAGCATTGCGGAGATCAGCCTGCCGAAATCATCCTTCTGCACTCCCTCTTTCTCGGCCAGGTTCTCAAGCTCATCGAGATTCGCTGAGCCGGACTGGTCTTCCAATCGACCTACAAGTTCGAGGAGCTTGCCCATCTTGTCCCTGGTTGATTTTGGCTTCCCGGTCAGAAAGGCATCGACATCGATCTGACCTGTCTCGACGTCCATCCCGGCCTGGGCTAGCGATCTCTTCATGAGCGCTATTGCGGCTTCAGCATCCTCGATCAGAACCTCAGTCCTGATATGAGCCTTCGCCCTCGCCTCCGAGAGCCTTACCAAGGACTCGAGTTGACGTGGGGTGATTGCCATGGGAGCCCCGGCGATCGAGCTCTGTCTGCGCATCTCGAGGAAGAACTCATTGAGCCTATCCGAACCTTCCTGGGTCAGCCTAGGCCTGAGCTTCCTGCAGTAACTGAGGTACTTCCTAAGAGTGGATTGATCGATGGCATCCGAACTAGTGCTCAGACCCCCTCTGTGATAATTCAATATGTGTTCCGCTAGCAGTCTGTCCGAATCCTCGTTGGGGATATCCTTCAGCACGAAGATCAGGTCAAATCTCGATAGGATCGTTGGTGGGAGATTCGCGTTCTCGATGAAGAGCTTGTTGGAATCATATCTGCCGAGAGCTGGATTTGCGGCCGCGAGTATGGCGGTCCTGGCGTTCAGCGTCGCCACTATCCCGCCCTTGGCTACACTACATGTATTATGCAGTAAGACACCTTGGCTTATGAAGTTGTGCATGGGCTCCACGGTCACATCGTATACCCAATCAACTCTGTATTTTCCTTCATTGGGGACTAGCTCTACTTTCCTCACTCTCAGTACTCTGAGGTTTGATTGTAGGACATCAGCCAGCCATGTGATATTCTGTCTAGCTTTTATTAAGCTCAACCTTACTGCGCCTTTTGCTCCTCGGATTAGCTCAGATCGCGCCTTCTCATCGTATCCTTCCCTTTCGCAATAATCTATCACACGCCGCTTTACGAGCATTACATTAGCAAGTTTTCGTTGAGACCAATTTACGGCTGATCTGAGTTCGCGTATTGAGGTCGCAGCCCTCTCTCCTTCTTCGATCTCGTCAACGCGGTTAATGAATTTGTGCAAGAATCGATTAGCAACATCGACCGTTATGCCATATCCTCCATTGATGTGTTCGTTGAAATACCCATTGTTTGTCAAACCCAGCCTAGCGGATGTACCATTAATGAGACGTGCAAAGCTTGTTGGCATTACATCGTGGTGACGATTTACTCGCAGGCTTCTATCGACTATCGCAGAAATGGCTAGGATTCTATTGTCATGTGGATCTACTATTTCATCCCTGAAACGAGAGAGGGAGTCTCCGGTTATGTAGGTCTTGAAAGTGTCCCCCTCCTTGTCTCGAACTATCCGAGATGCTATGGCAAGCCTAAGAAGGAGATCTTGATAATCCTCAGCCAAGCCTCTTGAGGCTGTCCGGTAGCAAAAGGCCTCCGTCTCGACACTTCCGTCTCCAAGGAACGCTGTTCTCAAGAATGCCCTGACACATGCGATGGGGCCCGATAAAATTTTGGCAGGAGCCCGTTTCAGTCGAGACTTGTGCATGATCTCCGGGAAATTGAGTGCAAACCATTTGAATAACCTAGACGATATGTACCTCTGAGACGGTATGCCGTATGAACTGATGTCTGGCATGTATTCTATTTTGAAGACCTCACTCATAGTAGTCTTCATTTCATTCAAGATGAGGGGGTCCTTGTTTGTGAAGATTATCTCGTAGTTGGAGCCGTGATAGAAGCATCCCTCGCTTATTAAATAGCCTAGTATCGCAGCAATCTTAGCAGTAAGCTGGATCGGAAGGGCTACTTCTTTCTCACGCGGATCCTTTGAGGGTAGGCTTAGGGACAAGGGTAAAGCCGAACTTCTCCCAATGGTTTTCCTGGGGGCAGGAACAAAGTCCCCCTCTCTCACATCTATGGCTGGTACTGTCGATATTAGCCCTTCTCTGAAGACATAGACCGGATGCTCAGGCGTTACTAGTATTCGCCTCCCATTGGAATAGGTTATGCTCACAAATGCCTCTGGCGGGACGTGCCTGCTCACTCTATCTATGCGAATCCTCTTGAGCGAACCGGACACCAGTTCCATCGAATAGATCTCATCCGAAACAGGCGGCGTTAGTATTTCGCAGTTGATACCTTGGACTTTCTTGGTTCCAATCTTTCTGAAAAGGTCGTCGACATATTCACCTATCTTTACCTTCCTACCGTCCGCTAGGAGTATCTCGACAGATGGATGGTAAGATTGCTGTTCCATGGCCTCATGTATTGCGATCCTGTCCTCTGGCCTCATCTTCTCGAACTCATCTATTGCGGCTATGCCTCCATCAGCGAGGACAAGAGCACCTGCTTCGAGTACGTAGCCGCCGTAGGCGCGCTCCCGCACAGCTGTCGCAGTGAGCCCTGCAGCCGTCGAACCACGGCCTGAAGTATAGAGTCCCCTCGGTGCGATCTTCTGGACATATTTCAGAAGCTGGCTCTTGGCCGTTCCAGGATCACCAATGAGGAAGACGTTCAAATCCCCCCTGATCCTAACGCCATCTGGAAGTTCCTTGACATTGCCTCCCATCAGCTGAAGTATTATGGCCTCCTTCTCGTCCTCCAGCCCATAGATTGATGGGGCCAGCGATGCAACGAGCTTCTTGAAGATCCAAGGGTCCTTGGACATCTTCAACAGTTGCTGCTCCTCATCGGACGTTATAGTCACCACCTCCTCCTCAAGACCGGCTACCTCAAGGTAATTGCAATGCAACCTCAAGACGAAGGTCCTATACTTCCCACCTGTCGGATGCGACTCCGGCTCCCCGACTACGATCCCAGTCAATGTGGTCCTATCGCCCGGCCTAGCGACATCGACCATGTCATCGAAGACGTAAACATCGGCCGTGCGCGGAAGCTGACCGGGAGGAAGGTCCTCTGGCCTCTCCTGTAACCTGAGCTCCTGAATATCGACGAACTCCGATTCAGCCTCCAATAGCTCGAACGCGCTCGACCCCTTTGCCCCGCAGCTTGGGTCGGTGCACAGCGCAGGATACCTCAATAGTTCGCCGCTCTGGGGGAAGTCCTGCTTATTCCCGCACCTCTTGCAGGAGAACCTTCCGACAAGGAGCAGGCTCTTAATTGGAGTGGATCTGACGACGATGCCCTCTACCGAGACCAAGGTATTTAGGTGCTCGGACCTTATCGTCCTCAAAGAGGTCTTCTCGGGCAGACCAACGATTCGGATGTTGAACCTACGGAGCTTCGACGCATATGTTGGATCTATGGTGGCGAGTTCGGGTCTGCAGTTTTTCTCGAGCTCAGGAAATAATTCCCTCGGGTTCTTCACCAAGCGTCTTCCGAGTTCCCTGCTGAATCCAAGGAGGTCGTCGAAGTCTATGAGCAGGGATCTCGAACCCGAAGCTACTATCTGCTCAAGTCGGTTTCTATACTTCGGGTCCCCGACCTCATCCCTGAAGGTGCGTAGGAAACGGAGGAATTCCTCAACCTCATCTAACCTCTCCTCTTCCATCTCACTTCCATCTGGCACCTAGGACGCCCTCCTTCCAGGAGTTCAGGCAACGATGAATCAATTCATAGAGGAGCTTTTCTTCCGGCTGTAGAGAGACATTAGCATCTTGGGGGAGGGATGGGGCGACCGCCAATCTTAGGAGCTTTCTGACCCTCGCGTTTAAGACCTCCCTAAGTGTGCTGTCTAGCTCATTCTTCAGTTCGGTTTTCGATGTGATTTGCAACAGCCTTCGCGCCCGTGGGTAGAATCCCTGGGGTAGAGGCCTAATGTTGTCGGCCGAGATCGACGTCTCCAGCCATCTAAGTCTGTTAAGGGAGACCCTATCCAGCTGAACGTCATCTTGCAGCGATGCAATGCCCGACTGTGCGAGTTCCTCGGCGATCCATCTCTCGAGTTCGATAAGCGAACCAAGCTTTGGCTCTAGGGTGGTACCATCTCCCATCTTTATCCTCTGATCATCAATAAGGATCTTCACTTTCGCCATCGAGTTTAGGAAGTCGACTTCGAACCTCTTTATCTGTTCGATAACGAGGGAATCGACCATCTCCATCTCCGAAGGCAGCAAACTCACGCTCTCGTCACATGCAGACGTATTCGGTGAATTAAACATTCCCTAAGTTCGATCGACTGCCAAAGATCCATCAGCACTAGGAATGAGTCCCACGGATTGTCGCGATTTAGCTCAATCGATCGACCGTATGCGAAACTATATTTAAGCGATGAATATGCCCGTGTTGCTTTTAGGGCTGAAGCTCATGTACCAACTTGTGGTGATCTAGATGAGTTCGGATTCTGATCGGCTCCTATGGACTGAGAAGTATAGGCCTAAGAGATTAAAGGAGATAGCTGATCTCGAACAGATAGTCGAGAGGCTCGAGGCCTTCGTTCGGAAGCGTAATCTCCCAAACCTCCTCTTCGTTGGTCCCCCTGGTACGGCCAAGACGACAGCCGCCCTCTGCCTTTCCAATGAATTATATGGGAGCAGGACTTATGAGAATGTCCTTGAACTGAATGCTTCAGATGAGAGGGGAATTCAGACCGTTAGGGAGATAATCAAGGACTTTGCGAGGTCCAAGGCCGTTGGGGAGGCAACGCCATTCAAGATACTCGTCCTCGACGAATGCGACAACATGACCAATGACGCGCAACAAGCGCTAAGGAGGACTATGGAGAAGTATGCTTCCACTTGCAGGTTCATATTGATTGCAAACTTCCAGAGGGCGATAATAGAACCAATTCAATCGCGTTGCTCCGTCTTCAGGTTCAGACCATTTCCTGATAACGTGGTGATGGGGCAGATCAAGGTGATAGCGACGATGGAGAACGTGAATTGCGACGACGATGGCCTGAAGGAGATCGTGAGGCACTCTGAGGGAGATATGAGGAGGGCCATAAATATCTCAGAGGCTGCAGCAGCATCAAGTGGGGAGATCACTGCTCAGAGCGTGACGCAGGTTACGGGAAAGGTATACCCGAAGGAGATCTCTGCGATGTTGGAGTCGTCAGTAGAGGGGGACTTCGATAAGGCGATCAAGACGCTCAAGGAGACGCTGATGCAGACTGGCTACTCCGGAAGGGATATACTGAGACAGATACACAGGGATATCGGAGGGCTGGGTTTGAGTGAATTCGGCAAGCTACAGCTAATAGAGGCCGCAGGTGAGGTCGATCACAGGCTTTCAGTGGGAGCTGATCCCGAGATCCAGCTCACGAGTTTTTTAGCCAAAGTGAGCTTAGTGGCAAATGGGGAGAGGTCATCGAAGAAGGTGCAAGGCCCGAGATGAGATTAGAATCTATGTCCCCGTCTTCTCCTTAGACTGCTTGTTCAAGTTAAAGTATCTAGCCCTCTCAAGCCTCACCATGAGTTTAAGCCTCTCATTCTCGGACCTCAAGCTCTCAACCTGAGCCTTGAGCTGGGAGAGCAATTCCTCTACGCCCCTGAGCGAGTTCTGCAGGGCCTCCTGTTTCCACTTCTTTGATTCCTCCTCAGCCATCTGCAACTGAGCTACGGCCTGTGAGAGTGCATCCTCGAGGGTAGCCTTCTCCGACCTAAGGCTTGATAAGACGTAATCGACATCCTCGACTCTCTTCTTGAGATAGTCCCTCTCGCTTATGACTCGTTTTAGTTCCCCACCCAACGCGTCGATCTTCCCAGAACTTTTGCTCCTCTCGACGACATCAAGCACTAGGCTCATCGTGTGATCGGGGGACTTTGAGGACTCCTCCGCACGAGAGACGAATTCGGAGACTTCCGCTATAGTCTGCCTAAGCTGCTCCAACCCGATCCTGGTGTTTTCGGTCGGATTGATCGTATCCTGCTTCAAGACCTCGATGTAAGAACTGAGCTTTTTCTCAATCGACATCATGTCCCTTAACAACAGGGGTGTTGCATCGGGCCTGATCAATGAGACCAGATCGAATATCTCCTTGACGTCGGACATCATCCCGACGACTTTTGCCTCAGTCTTCTCCAAGAGCCCCTTGGCGCTAATCGTCTCCAATGACTTGGAGGGCACGACGTATTCCGAAAGGAGGCTCTTGACCTGTTCCCTGCACCTCGCAATGGAATTGTCTATCGAATCGGACAGGCTCAAATCATCCTACCATGTCTTAGAACATGAGTATAAGTTTTAAGGCCTCTGTAAACATCCGGCAAATAGTTCGCGATAGGTGACTTCGATTTGGGCCAAAGCCCATAGCCTCTCCCATGAGCCTCCTTCCGAACGGTCCAGAACCGTCAGGCTCTAGCCTTAGCCCGTGAATCAGGGCCAACGATCCTCGTGGATTCATTCAGATCGCGATCTTCTGGGGTCTGACTGGCGAATCTATTGAAAAGGTCTGCGAAGATCATAGCCCTCTCGTCCTTAAAGTTAAAGGAAAAGATCCTTATCCTGCCGAATGTCTTCTCGTTTATCAGACCGACCGACTTCAGAACCTTAAGGTGACTCATTGTAGCAGAATGGTTAAGCGATGCCCTCTTCGATATCGCCGTTATGTTGAGTTCTTTGGCTTCTATGAGAATGCCTAGTATCCTCATCCTACCCCTACACGATACTACATCCTCTATAGCGCAGGCGCTCAACGTCCTTTCATAGCTCCGAGGCTTTCGAGCTTCGACCTCAGCGCAAGGGCGGGGATCGAAAGGCCGATCACCGTCACCTTCCCTTTCCTGCCGCCATATGAGACCTGTCTTGATACGAGGCCGAGATCGGAGAGTTCCCTCAGATATTTCCAGAGCTGCGTGTGCCCCCTGGGCTTTACCCCCATCTCCTCACACACCAGTCTATACGTGCTCTCGATCTCAACGATCGAGAGGTAGGCTTCGCCGCAACTCTGTAGAGCTCTGGCGATTGCTAGTAGAAGTAGCCGTTGGTGTTTGTTCAAGAACAAGATGTCCTCTGAACTTGCCGAGTATGGAAGGATGCTGGAGGCTTGTCTGACGTGCTCTGGTTCGACCATCCCCACTTGTTCGAAATCCGCAAATATGCCGGCCCTCGTCAGCAATTCGATGGCATATCTCGCATCGCCATATCTGCCAGCGATATCGGATATGAGTGACAAGGTCTCAGGGCTCACGGCATTCTCGTAGAAAGCCATCTCCGCCCTGGTGCCGACTATGTCGTAGAGCTCTGATGCCGTATAGTGTCGAAGTTTTATGATCGGAGATAGAGCAGTGCTAAGAGTACTCGCATCCAGCATTTGAAGCATGGAGATGTTGCGAACTATGAAGACCAATGCGAGACGCCTTCCTGCCAGTGAGTTCTTCTCCTGAATCCTAGTAAGCACATAAAGTAGGTATGAGCCATACTTCTTCACGATATGATCCAGTTCATCCATTATGGCTATCACGTAGACATCGATCTCCGCTAGGCAGTGAATGAAAGCGTCTATGGCCTCCTCTAGTGAGAATCCCCTGAGCGGGAACTGCGCCCTCTTCAGTTGCTGTATCATTTCTGTTAGAACGTTTAGGGGGGTTCCCTCCAATCTGCAGTTCACATAGATGTGGCAAGCCTTCACGCCGAGATCTTTGAGCTCCTCCTCGAAGTTCATGCCGAACCTCCTCGCAAGGACGGTCTTACCTGCCCCGACGTCACCAGTCACATAGACCTTGGGGGCGACTAAGTTGGCTCTCTTCTTCAGTATGCTGAAGACTCTTTCAAGTTGTCTCAACTCGGCCTCCCTGTGGGGGAGATTTGCCGGAATGTAGTCTAGGGATAGAGCCTCGGGATCTCTAATCAAAGGCAAATCGGGATACATGCCTCCAGATTCTGCGACAGAAGTAATATCGACGTGGCCCTTCCATCCTCGATAATTGTGGTTGGATAAGATGCTTAAAACCTTGCAAGGTACATCGTGTACCGGGGGGAGGGAGGGGTAGGTGAATAAGGAGCTACGAACTGCACCTCTCTTCCACTTTGAAATGAAGCTATTGCTGGGATCCATCAATCCATGGAAAAGTTCCTCGAATCCCGAAGGATAGACTTAACTAGTGCATTTTAAGGTTCTTGTAAAGACCATGTCAGAGGAAGAGCTAATCTGCGTCTCTTGCAATAAGAAGATAGCCAAGGAGATGCTGATAACTCCAGAGCATAGGTGTCCATTCTGTGGGTATAGGATTTTCAAGAAGGCAAGGCCACCTATTGTCAGAAAAGTGATATCCAAATAAAAGATCGTATGATTACGTCGCCCCTTTTGTAGGGGCATAAATTTATATATATTGATACGCGATATTTTGCGCTGGGTGGCAAGGAAAAAGACATCTGGCCAATGAATTCGTGGCCATGTGTCTAGTATTTTGTTCCTCCTCTCCCCCCACCTTGCCACCTTCTGGTTTTATGATTGGAGCCACCCCCAATAACATATGGAAGCCAATGGAGAATTGGGAGGGGCAATCTGGAGGGTGTCTATGTATTTGTGAACGATCTCAATGAGGGAATGGGAGATAAACGAGCCATCCACTTCAGTTTCTAGCCTAATACAGATATGTCGGAATTTTATCGAACCCCTCCAACTCAAACTACTTGAACAGTGAGAGGTTGATCGTCGTTGCATTCCTATAGATCGAAGGACGACGGCCTTGCAACGCAATCCGAAAAAAGGTTTATTTCGCCTTTGACTTATCGGTGTGGATACATGCTGCTCCAAGAGCTCTTCGATCCCGACTCCGTGATGATAATAGGGGCTTCTCGGGATCGCGTGAAAGTCGGGAATGCGGTCCTGAGGAATATCATGGACTATAAGGGTAGGATCGTTCCAATCAATCCCTCTGCTGAAGATGTTGAGGGGATACGGGCCTATCATTCAGTATTGGAGTCCCCTGGTGCAGAGCTTGTCATCAACTGCATCCCGGTAAAATCCACGATCGAAGCAATCGATGAGGCTGGACGAAAAGGAGCCAAAGCAGCCATAGTGGTCTCTGCGGGCTTCAGGGAGATCGGATCCGAAGGCGCTAAATTTGAGAAGGAGCTCGTTGCGACTTGTTCTAAGTACTCCATCAAGCTCCTTGGGCCCAATTGCTTGGGCATGATCAACACCGCAACGCCACTCAACGCCTCCTTTGCGGCATCCATGCCCCCTAAAGGCAAGATGGCCTTCATCTCCCAGAGCGGAGCGATATGCACAGCCATCCTCGACTGGGCTCTCATGGAGAATGTTGGGTTCAGCAAGTTCCTCAGCCTTGGGAACAAGGCGGGCATAGATGAAGCGGAGCTCCTGCTCGCTTTGGAGGACGATCCAGAGACCAGTGTCATACTAATTTACACGGAGGGCATAGCTGATGGATCTGATTTCACTAAAGTCGCAGCAGAAGTCACTAAGAAGAAACCAGTCATTCTCGTGAAGTCAGGTGTTACTGCAGCGGGTGCTAGGGCGATCTCCTCGCATACGGGCGCTTTGGCTGGAAGCGATGCAGCATATCAGGCTGCCTTTGAGAAGGCAGGCATCATAAGAGCTGAAACGCTCGATCAACTATTCGACCTAGCTTCCGTCTTCTCAACTCAGACCCCGCCAATGGGGGATAGGACGGTCATAATAACCAATGCTGGTGGACCTGGCATCTTAACGGCCGATGCTTGTGAGAAGTTTGGGCTACCATTAGCGGACATAAGTGCAGATCTCGTCGAGAAGCTCAAGGAGAAGCTACCCCCTATGGCGAGTCTGCACAACCCAATCGACTTGATAGGCGATGCGACCGCAGAGAGATATGGAACTGCCCTCGACATCCTACTCGACGACCCGTCGTCGAGCATCGCTCTCGTCCTTCTAACTCCTCAAGCCATGACCGAGGTCGAGAGGACAGCTGAGCTCATAATCGAGGCGAAGAAGAAACACGCTGAGAAGCCAATAGCAGCGGTTTTCATGGGAGGGGAGATGGTTTCCAAGGCACGGAAGATGTTGCATGAGGGCGGTGTCCCAAGCTTCCCATATCCCGAACCCGCTGTGTATTCTCTCAAGAAGCTCGTGGAATATGCGGAGTGGGTTAAGAGACCAGTGCCAGTGCTGGAGCCCAAGCCCTCCGTTGACTCAAAGGGCGCGAAGGCCATCGTCGCGCAAGCTACAAGTCAAGGGAAGAAGACGGTGTTGAGCACTGAAGCCAAGACCATCGCAAACCTATACGGCATCTCGACCCCTCCTGGGGGAATGGCCACGACGCCGGAAGAGGCGGGGGGTATAGCCAAGAAGATAGGATTCCCAGTCGTACTGAGTGTCTACTCGCCGACGATACTTCACAAGACCGACGTCGGCGGTGTGAAGGTGGGATTGAGTACGGAACAAGAAGTCCAGAATGGATTCAGGGAGATCTGGTATAACGTTACAAGGCTCATGCCAAACGCTGAGATATATGGGATTGAGGTCTACAAGATGGTCCCACAAGGCAAGGAGATCATTGTCGGAGCGACCCACGATCCACAATTCGGCAAGATCGTGATGTTCGGCCTTGGTGGCGTTTATGCCAATTTCCTGAAAGATGTCTCTTTTGGGCTTGCGCCGCTCACAAGTGCAGAGGCATTGGGGATGATACAGAAGACGAAGGCCTATGTCCTCCTAAGGGGGGTTCGGGGGGAGAAGGCATCCGATGTTGGGTCATTGGTGGATGTGCTGGTGAGGGCCTCTTACTTGGTCACCGACATACCTGAGATACTCGACTTGGACATCAACCCGCTTTTCGTTTATGAGCAAGGAAAGGGATGCACAGCAGTCGATGTCAAGATGACACTGGCATAGGGATCAATGGGTTACGTTATCTAGCGCGATTTCAAGTTAGACAATTATTGAGAACCAAGTGCAAAGGCAGATTTGATCGGCACTCCGAGATAATAAATGGACTAACTCATTTTTGAGTAAAACATTAATTTTTGAGTAACCCTTAAATAAGTTGTCCTTTTTGCCTCTCGAATTGAAGATATGAGATCTCAAACCAACCCGAGGAAGGTCGCCATCATCGCTGTCTTTGCAGCATTTGCAGTGTGCCTCAACCTCTCACCTCTGAAGTACCCAGCACCCTATGCCCCTTACCTCATATATCAGATATGGGAGATACCAATAGTGGCTGCTTTCTTGCTATATGGCCCTTATATCGGAGTTATCGCCTCAATCATAAATACGCTTGTGCTGCTTGTTATCTATCCAGGGGCGCTGCCGACGGGGCCACTCTATAACCTAGCGGCACTGCTGAGCATGCTGCTGGGCGTTTACATCGTTCAAAAGGTGATTTCTTTGAGCTCCAAGAAGGTGAGGGGGAAGCTGCTGATAATTCTATCGACCGCCCTTGGCATGACCACGAGGGTCGGCATAATGACCCTGATCAACTCGACCTTTCTTCCTGAACCGCCACCAATCGGATTTGGCATGCCAGCTCCTGCCGTATTATTGGCATTGCCCTTCATAGGGTTCTTTAATGCAACCCTAGCACTCTACACGATACCCTTAGGGTACTTCCTCACGAAAACGGTGTGTTCAAGCATTAATATCGATGCGTGGTATGGCCGGAGCATTTACACCAAGACGGAGGGAAGGTAATAGACGGTTTATCGGATATTTCGCCTGGATTGGTGGCCATCTTCCAAGCTGGATTTGGAGCAAGAACAACGCAAGGTCAGACCCGAGTTAAGGGTAGAGATTTAAAGTAGGATTAATCTCTGAACTCGAACCCAATTTGCCAGTGGAGATCGATGTGTCACAACTCAAGAGCGAGAATAGGGAGAAAATGAAGGACTTCATCGAGAAGAAGCTCAGGATCTCTATAGAGGTGAAGGGCGATAGGTTGATCTTCCCCGAATCCCCAAATATTAGCAAAACTACAGCAAGAAAGACGTGCAGGTGGTTTGTGGGAAAGGAGGGGCTGGATTACAGGGTTCTCTCCTCCGAAAGTGGCATAGCGATTAAGCGCCTGAAGTCCTAGATAAGAAATGTATCTGGTCGGATCCTTGTGCTGATCTCACCAGCGATATTTGATGCCATTAACCTTTTGACTTTTGCAACATCATAGTTGTGACCGAGGAGCCATCCTAGCTTCACATATGCGACCTCGGGCAGCATATCCTCCAGATATATTGCCCCTGCCTCGCTGAGTAGAATCGCGTTCCTATATACCTGCGAACTCGTCCTTCCGTAGAGGCACTGGGAGGTCACCGCGAAGACAACGCCCATCTCAACTCCTCTGCTCACAGTTGGCAGCAGGGACATCCTCTGGTCCTCGGGCTGAGTTGGCACATGGCCAAGGCCAGTGCCTTCAAGAACTATTCCCCTGTAACCAGCATCGAGGAGCGACTCAATCAGGAGAGGGGGCGTCCCTGGATAAGTCTTCACGATGGCGACCTTGTCCTCGAAGACGGCATCCGACCATGGCTTCGTCGAACCTCTCCTCACAGAGGGATTGACATACTCCATCCTTCCGTCGGGCCAGATCCTTGCGATTGGAAGATCGTTGATGGGTCGAAAGGCATCCCTGCGAGATGTATGCATCTTCCGAACCCTTGTGCCCCTTATGTAGAGGCAGAAGCTGTCGTCCATTTGTCCATGCATGCAGATGCCGACCTCCCCGACATCACCCCTCGCCGCCAAGATCGAGGCGCAGATGAGATTCATGTCCGTGTCCCTAGAACCCCTATCACTTGATCTCTGCGCCCCAACCAAGACGACTGGCGAGGAGAGATCACGAATCATAAAGCTCAGGGCAGCAGAGGTGTAATGCATTGTGTCGGTGCCATGCAGAACTAGCACCCCAGCGTCACCTTCTGATAGCTTCTCAACTGCCTTCTCGGCCATCTTGCACCAGTTACTTGGTGAGAGGTCTTCTGAATAAAGATTGAAGAGCTTCTCTGCGGAGCGGATACGAATTATTTCACCAAGTTCAGGCACTCCCTGTAGAACCTCCTCGGGAGAGAAGAGCGTGGCTACAGCACCTGTGAAGTAATCGATCCTGCTTGAGATGGTTCCACCTGTGGAGATTATGGAGACCGGCGGGAGGTTTGGGTTCTGAGGTTGAGACGAGAAGTGATCAAATTTCTCCAGTTTCACTGCCCCTGTGAGTTTCTCAACGTTTGTCTCATCATCTATCTTGACGCCAACATTATAGCCGCTGTCGAGTTTTATCACGAGGCAATCAGGATCGCCCCTCTCAATGTCCTCTCTGGGCATTAGGAATCCTTCGTAAATAACGCCCCGTTTCTCAACTACAAGCCTGTCACCAGGCTTCAGCCCCTTCGATTCGAGCAGAGCATTGATCTTCTCTGAGAATGGCATCCTCAGCCCTCCTTCATCTTTCTTGCGATCTGCTCGACCAAGATCCGATGGATCGCGGAACCGTTGGCTTTACTACGGAGCTCCTTCATCACCACGCCCATTAGGGGCCTGAGGGCATCCTCGCCCCTTTCCTTCACAAGATCGGAGTTCTCGTCTACGAATCCCCTTAGATACTCCTTCAGCGCCTCCTCGTTCATCTTCTGATAGCCGGTCCTTCGGACTGCTGAGGCAACATCGAGATCGGGCTCCTTGCAGAGCAAGGACAGGGTCTCCTCGATAACCTCCTTCGAGAGTGAAAGCTTCTCGACCTCCTTGAAAAATAGTATTAACCTCTCCTCGTTTAGGCTCTCAACGTTCAGGCCTTCACGCCTTAGGAAAGGAATTGTATTCAACAGGATTGACGCTATCGTGGTCCTATCAACGCTGCAGCTGGAGGTTATCGCCCCATAGAGTTGGAGCACGGGCGACTTGACGAGTTGTTCGGCGAGATGCCTGCCCACTCCATCTCCGATGAGCAGCTCAAGCCTCTCCTCGGGTAGTGGGGGCAGAGAAGATGATAATTCTCCTATCAGATCAGCCTTGACAACAAATGGGGATATGTCAGTCTCAGGATACATCCTTGCGGCCCCTGGAAGAGGGCGCATGTATGATGTGTTACCATTCGCAAGAGCCCTTCTCGTCTCCTCTGGGATGACCAGGATCGCGGAGGCAGACCTGTTGATGACGGCCTTGATTGCAGCTGTAGCCCTCGATTGAGGGCCAGCAATTAAAACGAAGGCATCGCCCTCACCGATGCCCAGTTTCCCACTCAAATCCGTAACCTCTGCTTCGGTGATGCCATAGCCAGGGAGTTCGTCGGAGTGGAATAGCCCCTCAACTCCACCCCACACCCTGGCATAATCGGCCAGCTCACTACCGAACCTCCTGCCGGGCTGGACTTGCTGGCCTAGAAGGCGGGAGAAGCCGGCTAACTTAACAGCCAAGATGCGGTGTTGCATCTCAAGGGACGACCTCAGCACTTTGCTTCCAGTTCGTGAGAATATATCGGAGACATCGACGATCTCGCTCGCAGGTGGTTTGGCTTCCCTCACCCTCAAATCATCCCTTATGCTAAGGAGCGAAACCTGCCTTTCAACCTCCCTCTCGACGATCAGGGGGATGAGGTCGAGTTCCTGAACGCCCTTGATCTCCTGACGAGCACCATCCCTGATGCTCACATTGATGTCCTGCCTAATCGTTCCAAGGCCGCGTTGTACCCTTCCAGTTGCCCTCATAACCGATCCTACGTGCTCCGCCACTTTCCTTGCTTGGCCTGGCGACTTTATCTGCGGCAGAGTGGCGACTTCGATCAGCGGCATGCCTTGCCTATCCAGCCTATACTCGGCCTTCTCGGCCCCTGTTCCGACTATGAACGATGACTCCTCCTCCAAGGAGAGGGTCTTCAACCCCACGTTGCCCTCCTCCGTCTCAACAACTGAGCCGGGCAATCCCACAGCCACGAGCATCGTCCTCTGGAAGCCAGTCGTATTACTCCCATCGATAACGGTCTTCCTCATGCATCTGATCTCATCTATGGGCTTCATCTTGAAGAGCAGCGCGATCTCGAGGCAGATCCTCACGGCCTCTTCATTGAAGGGCGCTGGTGGTGTTTCATCCAGCTCCACTAAACATGAGGAGTCGGGGTTTAACTCGTAGGTGAATTCCCTGGACCGGATGTGCTCTACGAGGGCAGCCGGATCGAACTCGCCCAGTTCACTCATGGAGGCGCGGATTTTCCTCCTCACGCTCATACTGGGCGGAATGGCTCCTAATTCGGAGGGGCAGTTGCAAAAAAGTTTGTGAGTGCTCAGCCTCTGATGCCACTCCAGCCCGACCTTCAGACCCAGTGCTCCATAATCCATTGATCAATCACCGAGGCGCTTTGACATATAAGGGCCATCCGAGGAGAACCCCAGGTTCCGATAATACCGCCTTGTCCCAACGGCAGCAGTAACGATGAGCTTACGAGCATCGTAAACCTCTTCAGCAATTCTCTCGGCCTCTGACATCAGCGCCTTTCCTAACCCCCTATGCTGCCAGGATGATTTATCCCTAGTTCCGAGGGGCAGCGAGGCGCCGAGGCTCCTGAGCTCACGGACGATACAGGCCCTCTCGTTCGCTATCTCGGGCCTGTGTGCTTTAGGTGAAGGCGATCTCAGGCGCAAGTAGGCGAAGAGGACATCCTTAGACACGTCCTCATAACTAAGGAACATCTCCTCACCCTCCGATGCCCTGTATTTAGTCGATGTCAGTTTGAGATCATACGGGCCATCGGTGCCTCTCCTGAGTCCAACCTCCCTACATCTTATGCACCTACATCTTGTGCCCTCTTGCCTCAGCACGTCCCATGCCAGCTCCCTCAGGTTGCTCTTCCGAACACCTGCGACTATCAGATTAGCTGGAATATCGCGCTGAACCCTCATGATTCTGACCCATGGCGGCACTATCCCCTTCACATCGGCGACGAGCCTTGCGGCCGCATCCGCATCCAGAGGGACATAATCGCCCCTTAACCAGACATCATAAAGGCCGGTCCCCTTGACTACCAACGTTGGATAGATCTTCAGCATATCGGGTTTGAACCGCTCGTCCTCGAATAGGAGCTTGAAGGCCTCCAGTTCCCGATGCGGCCCAACACCTGGGAGGCCGGGCATCATGTGGGCAACGATCTTCAACCCGGAGTCCTTGGCGATGCGAAAACACTCCATTACATCATCGACATCATGCCCCCTGTTCACGCCGAGGAGGACCTCCTCGAACAAGCTCTGGACACCAACCTCAACCCTTGTGACGCCAAGATGCAGCATGAAGTCGATATCGACCTCCTTGCAATAATCGGGCCTCGTCTCCACCGTCAGACCGACGCATCGCCTTCTGGTCTCTTCGGCGATCCGGAAACATTCGCTGAGATCCGGTGAGCAAACGTCATGGATGCCATCCAGACAGCCCTTGACGAACCATTCCTGACGGTCCCGATCGAGAGCCGGGAAAGTGCCACCTTGGATGATCAACTCGACCTTCTCAGTGGGATGGCCTCCCTTCTCCAATTGGCTCAACCTATCGGACACCTGGAGGAATGGATCCATGACATTTTGAATCGCCCTCATGCTGCTTGGCTCGAAACCCGTGTAGCTGGATGGGACCCCAGAGAACCTAGGGCAATAGGTGCATCTGCCGTGAGGGCAACGAAAGCCACTGCACATTACCGCTGTGACTACTACGCCGCTGGCGCTTCTTATGGGCTTTCTCAATGCACGATCACAAATTCATGGCCGACTTGTGCTCATAATATAAGCATACCAACATCTAGAAGAATTTAGGGTTGCATAAGAATTGGGAAAGATCCGATTATATCCTCGGCCTCGGTGTCATACTAGTTAGCCATTGCTGACCGGGTTCCCTGCGAAGCGTGAATCGATTTCGAAATATCCGCTTATTCCTTATCCTCGGAGTCACGCTCCGACGTTGTTGAGAAGGAGCCTTAGGTGTTACTGAACGCACTTTCCCAGCTTGGGTCTAGTGTGACAACAGAGCGAACTATTGCCAATACACTGCCATGGGTTACCACGTCTCATTTTCGCCTCCTATTGGTTATAATGATTGAACAAGTGGACGTCCAGATTATATGTGTTTCTTCAAGGAAGTGAGCCGGACAAATCAAACCAAGGCACTGAGCTCCCGCGGATGCGGAAGGACGTCTCCAGCGCCCATAATTGCGTGTCCTGGCTTTGGAATGAATATATAGCTAGAGCGAACGATCGACCACTGATGTGGAGTAAGCGGACATGAGTGAACGGTCGCTCTCTCTGATCATGTTGGTCACGATCGCTCTCTTCGCCCTTGTCATTTTAATGAGCCAAACCAAGCCTGCGCTGCAAGCGAATCAGAATACGAATAGCACCACCCAAGCCCAATCATCCGAATGGCCATCGATTCCCACCGATGACATATCCACCTATAACATCCCTTTGGATAGCGTAATTCACTTGCCTCTCGCTTCGAGAGTTTCCTTCAAGGTGAGCGCGGTTTCCGGCAAGATCTTGGTCGGCAATGTCGTCGAGAGTGGTGGAGGCTGCTTCACTTTCTTCGTCCTTGATGAAGATGCGTATCTCTTCTTGCTCAGAAATGGGCCAGGCCTCTTATCGAGGTCTAAAGGTGAGGTCTACGTCTCTGAAATGCCCGCACACTACAGAACTGCATTCACGATCAACACGGATCGAACTGGAGACTATTACTTCGTCTTCATTAATCCGGCTGGCTCATGCCATGGCAAGACCGTGAGTATAAAGTTGAACGGTTAGATCGACTACAGGCGGCCACTTACTCAAGATCCGAAGTTTGCGGCCCTTGCCCTCTTCGACTTGGAAAGCCTCAATGCCAAATCCAAGGATGGACGATGAACCTCAACGTCCTCGGTCTTGAGGTGGTCCAGGGAATTGATCAGTAACTGTTCACCGACCTCGGACCTGGCCACGACGAGCGTTGAGCCGGACAAGCCCACGCCCCCTAATGAGATATCGGCGTACTCGGAGGAGAAATCATCACATGCACCGCAGCTCCTTCTTGAACAGGTCTTTATTTCCTTCAGCGGGATCTCCCTAGTGGTGCCATCTCGAAGCTCCACTATGAACTTGCCCTTGATGTTGACCTTGACAACCGAAGACAGATCGACACCAAGTTTCGTCTCTATCCTATCTTTCATCAGGCAGTCGAACATGAAGCATTCGGAACACATCAGTCCCAACAGGAGCTTGATGGGCTCCGTCAGCTTCCTCAGGCCAAGGAGCTGCATCTTTCGAACCCCTGCGATGGTGCACGGTGTTCCAATTACCGCGATCTTCCTGTAGCCTTTGTTCAGGGCATCGGGGAGGGATAGCAGAGTGGGCGAATAGGAGTACCTCGTTCCAGCACACGCCATCAGGTCGTTGGGATTTGATGCTATCCTCTGAATTGGAACCCAAGGAGTTGAGGTATCAACACCGGATACAAGTGCTGCGTCGATCAGGCCATCCTCAAGCGCTTCCTTCAGTAGGACTGTGGCAACTCCACCATCTTGGGCTCTCTTCAAAATATCCTCGCTTGCGCTTCTGGCGATGATGGTCCTTCTCGACACGCCAAACTCCTCGTCAGCTCGTCTGCCCCTTCCAAAGAACCTCTCCTCCACTGTACTCGGATTGAAGGTGAACCTTGGGCAGACCTTTGTGCAGATCTCGCAGGACCCGCAGTCCCCAATCAGGTATGGTCTCTCATCGCGATAATCCAAGGCTTCTCTATGTGGGCAAGATATTACACAAGCTGCGCAACCAGAGCACCTGTTCTGCGATATCACTTTGGAGTCGAGGTCCGCGAAGCCAAGCCTCTGCAAGTGCACTCAGCGTTAACAGAACTCCATCCGATATATATCTTGGCAGTGACAAATTGGGAAGTTCACATCCACTCAGTTAAATAGAAGCCTCTGCACTCCTGAAATCGATAGCCCTAGGAGGAAGGGAACTGGGTTGAAGATAGGGATTCTAACAAGGAACAGTGAAGCATGGTGTTCCTTGCAACTCCAAGAGGCATTGAAGAATAGCGACGTCGAGCCGATTTGCATTAGCTTCCGCCATCTCCTCGCTAGGATGGGAGGAAGGCCGATTGTCGAGTCCCAGCCCCTGGACATCATGGATTTGGCGGCGATCATAGTGAGGCCAATTGGGGCTGGTTCATTGGATGAGACGATCTTCAGGATCGACATCCTCCACAGGCTCGAACGCCTGGGGTTGCCGATCTATAACAGCCCTTCAGCCATAGAGAGGGCCGTCGATAAGTATCATGCCCTTTGCCTCCTAGAGGAGGAAGGGTACCCGGTTCCAAAGACCGTTGTGACTGAGGACTGGAAGGAGGCGCTGAGGGCTTTCAACGAACTCGGTGGGGATGTTGTAGTCAAACCTCTTTTCGGTTCAAGGGGGATGGGGTCTACGAGGATATCGGATCCTGATACCGCTACAAGGGTGTTTAAGATACTGGCGCAGTATCACCAGGTTAGCTATGTCCAAGAGTACATGCCGCACGAAGGAAGGGACATCAGGGCCTTTGTCGTTGGGAATGAGCTCGTAGCATCCATGTATAGAGTTGCGGAAGGATGGAAGACGAATGTCAGCCAAGGTGCTGTGCCCGTCCGTTTGTCCCTTGGCAAGGAACTCGGGGAACTTGCAGTAGGGGCAGTCGATGTATTGGGTTGTGAGATAGCTGGGGCGGATATAATGGAGACACAACGAGGCCCCGTTCTCCTCGAGATCAACTCGCAGCCGGGATGGAGGGGGCTGCAATCCGTCACGGACAGGAACATAGCCGAAACGATCTCGAAATACATACTGGAAAAAGCAAGGGCGAGGAAGACGGGCTAGAGGTATTTTCGAACGATCACGATCGGCAAGTGAGTTATGGCCATGAGCATCTCCCAAGTTACACCGGTTAGGTCAACGCCAAATCCCTCGGCCATCTCCCAAGCCGTACGGCCAGCGCCATGGCCTCTTGCCCTATCGGCCAACTCCGCGATATTGAGGGCCTCTTCTACGCTCATCCTGCACCCGCTGATAGCGAGCGGGGTTGCCTTCCTGACCAAGTTCAGTGCCCTTCCCACTACATAGGCGAGGAGCCCCAAGCAGACGATTCCCTTCAGGGGTCGTGGCCTCGGCGTGAAATGAAAATCGCGGATGGTGTAGGTCTTATCGCTATCGACTATCATCACTATCACCCTCTTGCCCGTCAATCTGTACAGACTCCTCCGCAACTCCTCGGCTATCACCAGTGGATTGCGCAGCGGGAGGGAGGCGTAGGCAAATGGCAGATTGGACGCATCTATTCCCCCTTCTGAGCCGTGCCTTAACGCCTGGAGTGGACCTGATTGGCGGAGGACGAGTTGCTTGTGGGATGCCGCCTCCAATGGATATTTGCGAAGCCACTCAATAGTAGACCTCCTCATCCTGCAGAGGGGACCTAGGAAGTAGCCCCATATGATGCGCATCCAGAACAAGGAGAGGAATAGAGCCTGATGCCCAGGTATGATTTTATTCTCATCGACAATGTTCCCTTTGGCCGTTGATAGCGCCTTCTCAGAGAAGACCAGGACATCGCCCTCATCGATCCTTGTGCGTAGAAAGGCCGATAGGATCTCCTCTAGATCGGTTCGCGGTAGCCAATATGGAGTTTTGATAGGGATTACTAGATAGGGGGCCCTCGTCCTTGCGAGAGGTCTTTCCGCAAGGTCTTCCCTTAACAAATGGGTCGATGTAGGTGCGCCAATGCCAGACTTATAAGGTCCCACTGCGAATGTAATCCCCAATCCAGTCATGAGGATTCTGATTCTAACGCAGGGCTGGTACGGAGAGCGAATAGCACAGCACATTCTGAAGAACAAACCCGAGGATTGGGAGGTCGAGGTCATAAAAATGACCACCAGCATACCACCGGTCATAGACGAGCCCGAGGATTACATCCCAGGCGACATTGGTGATTGTCAGCTACTCATTGTGCTCAGCGAATCACCCGGGACGAGCAGCCTGATACCAGACCTTGCGAAAGCATCGGGCGCACATTCGATCATCGCACCCATAGACAACTCAAAGTGGCTTCCTATCGGATTGAAGAATTCCATACTTGAATCGCTCTCGGAGGACAACATACGTGCGGCTTTCCCTAAGACATTCTGCACGCTCGATGCCAACACGGGCGATTGCCTAATTGATGAGTTCGCCATGAGGTTCGGTAAACCGTACATTGATGTATCGCTCGAAGGTGATAAGATAATGGAGGTGAAGGTCATAAGGGGATCTCCTTGTGGATGTACGCATTTCGTGGCACAAAAGCTCTCCGGTCTTGGGATAGATGAGGCTGAACTTCGTGCTGGACTTCTATTCCATAACTACCCATGTCTTGCTTCGATGGAGAACGATCAAGAGTATGGTGATTCGTTATTGCACGTCTCGGGGTATGCGATGAAGGATGTCGTTAAGAAGGCTTTGAATAGAGCCAAACAACTTTTAGGACTTCGAAGCGCATAGGATGATACCTCTTCCCAATCCGTCAGAAAAGAACTAACCGACTGACCGATTAACCTGAGGCGTTAAGGAACGCAGTCAAAGATAATAGCCTCTGGTTCGGAACAATAGGTTCGATGGGAAGACGATCCGAGGGCCGTGGGTCGATGGCAGACGGTGTGATGATGTCGGCTCAGCTCGCTGCAGCCCTTGAGGTGAGCGGCTGGCCAAAGCCCGGAAATGTGCACAGAATGGCCAATTTCGAGGACACTACCTTCGAGGAGTTCATAGCTGGCTCGATTGCGCTTGGACCACAGGCCAGGATGGCGGCCCTCAGAGGGATCGAGGCAGGGAGGAGGAAGATCGATCTTGAGGAAGTCGGTGTCGGAAGGATCATCAAGAGGATGCTCGAAGACGTCAGGTCTTGGCATCGTGGTGGAAACACTCATCTCGGGACGAGCATGCTAATCGTTCCTCTTGCGATCTCAGCGGGCTATACCTTCGCCAGGACCCGAAAACTTGACATCGAAGACATCAGAGGGAATGTCGGTAAAGTCGTGAAGGCAACGACCGTTCAGGATGCCTTAGATGTGCAAGAAGCTATAGAGCTATTGATGCCGACGGGATTGGGGAAACTACGGGATAGAAATTTGCCGGACCTAAGTGGCACGGATGCTCGGAGGATCATAGTCAAGAAGGCCTATACTTTGTATGAGATGATGAAGGCATCGAGCTCTTGGGATAATATTGCTAGGGAGTGGATTACGGGTATGGAGATCTCGTTCTGCTGCGGGCTGCCTACTTGGCTTGGGGTAAGGGGAGAAACCGGCGATGTAAATGCAGCAACCGTGCACACCTTCCTCGCAATTCTCTCGAAATATCCGGACACGTTCATAGCAAGGAAGGTCGGATCAAAAGTGAAGGAGGATATTGAGCTAGCTGTCAAAAAGGGACTTGTCGAGGCGAGGATGATATCGGCCAAGGCTTCAAGCATATTGGGTATGGGAGGGGTCATGACTGGAAAGGGGATGAAGGCCCTCAGGGATCTCGATGTTCAGCTTCGTGCCAAGGGCAATGACCTAAACCCTGGAACCACTGCCGACTTGACGGCGTCATCCATAATGATAGCAATGCTAAGCGGAGAGAGACCCTAAGGATGGAAGGACTTTACAAACGAGCTCATGTCTTACTATACATCCTGTGATCGATATTACACATCTGCTATGTAGTTTAATGTGTGATTTATGCTGAATTGGGACATGGGTTCCTGCAGTTTGCACATCCCGAGCATAAAAGTTTGACCGACGGGAAAGGCCTTGGATGTCAGTTCCCTTCGACTAACGAACATTGAGACATTTATTTTAAAACAAAGCTTTTTTAGGTCATACTGAAGATGTTGCACACTAAAAGGACGATTTTCCGAGAATGATGATGAAATGGCTAGGAAGAACTTGAAGATTAGGGTTGACGAACTCAAGACGCCTACTGGGACGATAAAGGGCCTTGAGCTTAATGTCGGCAAGATAAGGGAAGAATGGGGAGAACCAATGGGCCCGACACCTTTTCCAGGAATAGTGGATCTGAGGGAATGGGATCACATGCTACTGAAAAGATACAAGCCCTTCTACATGCCATTCTGTGACCTATGCTGCCTCTGCACTTTTGGCAAGTGCGACCTATCAGTGGACAAGAGGGGAGCATGCGGCCTAGATATGGCGGGGCAGCAGTCCAGGATAGTGTTGCTGGCAAGCTGCATAGGAGCTGCAACGCACACGGCCCATGCGAGGGATCTAGTTGAGAAGCTTACGGAGAGATTTGGGAGAGATCACCCACTGAACATCGGAGGGGAATTCGTTTATGTCGAAGCCCCGCACGCGAGGCTCGTTTGTGGGATCAAGCCCAGAACGCTTGGGGACCTTGAGGAGATAGTCGAGTACTGCGAGAAACAAGTTACTGGCCTTCTTTCATCGACCCACACGGGACAAGAAGGGGACAACATCGATTTTG
>Ga0315282_10002202_pt1 | contig 36263 bp, 29 predicted proteins | sample YL17G07_20_MG_FD_203693 | JGI IMG/M metagenome (GOLD analysis project Ga0315282, IMG submission 203693) | Sediment microbial communities from Yellowstone Lake, YNP, Wyoming, USA - YL17G07_20 | ecosystem: Environmental > Aquatic > Freshwater > Lake > Sediment | place: USA: Wyoming | collected...
CCCGGCCGGGACGATACTCCGGGATTCGGATGAGGTCGGAGCGGTTCCGCCGTGCCCAGGAGAGGTAGACCGGCGCCTCGTAGCCGGGAACAAGCCGCTTGTAGGAATTGACCCACTGATTGGTGACGGCGGTAATCTCGGGAGCATGCTTGAGCAGTCCGGCAACATAGCTCTTGGCTATCTTAGAGAGATGGTAGTCATCATCTTTGTCAAAGAAGGCATTGCGTTCGCCCTTGAAAAGCGACTGGTGGACGTGCATGCCACTGCCGTTGATGCCGAAGACCGGCTTGGGCATAAAGGTAGCGTAAGCGCCATATTTGAGGGCTACCTCCTTCACCACCAGGCGGTAGGTCATCACGTTATCAGCCATGGTCAGGGCATCGGTGTACCTCATGTCTATCTCATGCTGGCTGGGAGCGACCTCGTGATGGGAATACTCAATACCAATACCTAAATCTTCCAGTTCCAGCACCGTTTCCTTCCTCATCTCAATGGCGGCGTCCCGGGGAGTCAGGTCAAAATAACCACCCTGGTCCAGCGGCTCGGTCCCGTTGGCGTCTTTGAAATAAAAGTACTCCAATTCTGGCCCGACATAGTAGGTATAGCCGAGGTCGGCCGCCCGCTTCAGGTTTTTCTTCAGGACATACCGGGGGTCGCCCTCAAAAGGCTCGCCTCCAGGCCTTAAAATGTCGCAGAACATTCGGGCGACAGCACGGTGCTCGCGGGGCTGCCAGGGCAGCAGCCGGAAGGTGTCAGGGTCGGGCATGGCTACCATATCACTCTCATCGATGCGGGCAAACCCTTCTATAGAGGAACCGTCAAAACCCATCCCTTCGGTCAGGGCTAATTCCAGCTCCTCCACGGTAATGGCGAAGCTTTTCAAGAGCCCCAGGATATCGGTGAACCACAGCTTAATGAACTTAACATCGTGCTCCTTCGCCGTCTTCAAGACATATTCCTTAGCTTCCTCTTTGCTTCTTTTTACCATTGTTACCTCCTTTATATATTATTCGTTTAAATAGGATTTCGCCATTCATCAATTTACTACATCTATATCCTTACCTGGCAACCTGTCTAGACAGCGTTTTTGTCCCTATCTCCAGTGCGGAGGCGCACCACACCCTCTACCGGCAGGACGAAAATCTTGCCGTCACCTATCTCACCGGTCCGGGCATTGCGGACGATGGCATCTATGGCGGCGGGCACATCTTCATCAAGCACCACCAGTTCAATCTTGAGCTTGGGCAGCAAGTCCACCCGGTATTCTCCAACCCGCCATTGCAGCAGGATTCCCTTTTGCTTGCCCCGGCCACATACCTGGCTGACAGTCATGCCGAAGTAGCTATTCTCTTCAAGAGCCTTTTTTACCGCCTCCAGCTTTTCCTCCCGGATAATCGCCTCTATCTTTTTCATCGGAGCAGTCCTCCATAAGCCCTTTCGCCGTGCTGAGAGAGGTCCAGTCCGACCGTTTCTTCCCTTTGTCCCACTCTCAGCCCGATGGTAACATCAACCAGCTTGCCCAGAAGCCAGGTAGCGGTGAAGGCAAAACCACCCACCGCGCCGATAGCCACCAGTTGCTTCAGGACCTGCATGCCTCCCCCGTATACCAGCCCGTTAGCTCCGGCTGAATTGACCGCCAGGCTGGCGAAGATGCCGACGGATATCATCCCTAGCATGCCCCCCACGCCGTGAACGGCAAATACGTCCAGGGAATCGTCGAAGCTGAGTTTCATTTTGAAGAACATCATGGCGTAGTAGCAGGCGATAGCTGCCCCGATGCCTATGGGAATACCAGCCAGGGGCGTCACAAAACCGGCAGCCGGGGTTACAGTAGCCAGCCCGGCAACAGCCCCGGTAGCCGTGCCGAGAAGAGTGGGGCGCCGGTGAAGCCAGCTTAATATCATCCAGGTGAAAGCTGCTGTTGCCGCTGCGGTATTGGTGGCGACAAAGGCGCTAGAAGCCAAGCCGCCAGAGGTCAGGGCGCTGCCGGCATTGAAGCCGAACCAGCCGAACCAGAGCAGTCCGGCGCCCAGCACCACCATAGGGATATTGTTAGGCTCCATAGGCTCGCCGGGGAAGCCCCGGCGCCGCCCCAGAAGTATGACCAGAGCCAGCGCCGAGATACCGGCATTGAGATGGACCACGGAACCGCCGGCAAAGTCCAGAACGCCAAAGTTAGCCAGCCAGCCGCCGCCCCAGACCCAGTGGGCTATCGGACAGTAGACCACGGTCAGCCATAGCGCCGAAAAGACCAGGAGAGCACCAAATTTCATTCGCTCCACGATAGCGCCGGTAATCAGGGCTACCGTAATTATGGCGAACATCGCCTGAAAAATCATAAAGGCGAGGTGGGGCACGGTAGTGGCATAGACCGACGACGGCGCCTGCCCCACATTCACGAGACCAGCGAAGTTAAGTCCTCCGATAAAGCCGCCGTTATCCGAACCGAAGCTCAGGCTGTAGCCGTAAAGCACCCAGAGTATGCCCACCAGGCCAAGGCAGACAAAGCTCATCATAATGGTGGAAAGGATGTTTTTCTGCCTCACCATTCCGCCGTAGAATAGAGCCACGCCCGGTGTCATCAGCATCACCAGCGCTGATGAGATTAAGAGCCAGGCGGTATCGCCGGCATTAATAGACATCGGAGAACCTCTCTATCTCAGTAGGCATAAAGCCTCCCATAAGGGCGGAGCCAGCGAGGGAAAAGCTTTATAAATTTATGAGCCAGTATCTCCCCAGCATCACAGCCAAAGTGAGACGCAAACTCGCCAACCAACTGGTCAAGAATCTGGCGGTCGCTCTCTTCCAGCTCGGCAACGCCGACCTCCCTGCCCAGCTGGTGCTCCGCGACATTTCCTCTCAGGTAGATGACGCCGCCGTGCATTCCAGTGCCGATGAACCTGGCTCGGTGAAGCTCATCTTCTTTAAGATTCAGCCCCAGTAGAACCAGTATGCCCCCGGCCATATACTCGCCAGGGAAGTCCTGTGCCGTGCCGCCGATAACCAGCGCCGGCTTCTTGCCCTGGTATTCCTTCATGTGGATGCCCGCCCGATAGCCGACGTCTTCCCGAACAAAGATTTTGCCACCCCGGGCGGACAGACCAATAATATCGCCGGCATGCCCGTGAACTATTATCTCGCCCTCATTCATGGTATTGCCGCAGCCGTCCTGAGCATTGCCGTGGACGATAATCCTCGGTCCGTTCATAAACGCCCCCAGGTCGTTGCCCGGGGTGCCGAATATCTCAATCTCCACCGGACTATCTAAATCAGTACCGATGTATCTCTGTCCATAGACATTACGCAGCTCTACCCTCCGGGCGCCGTTCGAGGCTGCCTCTCTCAGGTTAGCGTTAAGCTCCCGGTAGTAAACGCCACCTGCATCTATTTTAATTATTGAATTTTTTCTGTCTGCCATTTCTAGCTTCCTGCCATTCTTACTCCCAGTATTCCAAGCTCAGTATCGGTTAATCCGACACCTCTCAAGTGCAAGCGGTTGCCCCGCAGGCTCTCCAGGGCGTTGATGCCCATCCCGCCCAGTATATCCTTCAGCTCCAGGCTCCAGCCGCGAAGCAGGTTAGCCAGCCTGCGGGCGCCGATATCGGGATTGACCCTCTTGGTCAGGCGGAGGTCGGTGGTGCAGATGCCCCAGGCACATTTCCCGGTATAACACTGCTGGCAGACATGGCAGCCCAGGGCAATGAGGGCTGCTGTCCCGATATATACCGCATCCGCCCCGAGTGCTATTGCCTTAGCCACGTCACCGCTGTTTCTGATGCCACCCGAGACCACAATGGAGGCCTGGTTGCGTATGCCCTCCTGCCTTAATTGGCTGTCTACTGAGGCTAGAGCCAGCTCAATCGGAATGCCGACATTGTCGCGAATAATCTTGGGAGCCGCGCCGGTAGCCCCCCTGGGCCCGTCAAGGACAATGATGTCGGCGCCGGCTCTAACCATCCCGCTGGCAATCGCCGCTGAGTTATGCACCGCAGCGATTTTCACCGATACTGGCTTGGTATAGTTTGTCGCCTCTTTCAAGGCATATATAAGCTGCGCCAGGTCCTCGATGGAGTAGATATCGTGCTGCGGCGCCGGCGACAGGGCGTCAGTCCCCTGAGGAATCATCCGTGTCATTGAGACTTCGGCGCTCACCTTTTCTCCGGGAAGGTGTCCGCCGATTCCCGGCTTGGCTCCCTGACCAATCTTAATCTCGATTACCTTTGCCACATCCAGGTACTGGGCATGGACGCCGAAGCGTCCCGAAGCTACCTGAACAACGGTATTATTTCCATACTTGTATAGCTTGGGGTGAAGTCCTCCTTCGCCAGTGTTCCACAGGGTGCCCATTTCTGTGGCTGCCCTGGCCAAAGACTCGTGCACGTTAAGGCTCACCGCCCCATAGGACATGGCGGAAAACATTACCGGGACCTCCAGCTTCACCTGGGGAGCTAACTCCGTTTTCAAATCGAGGGAATCCGGGTCGAGCTCCAGCCAGTCAGGTTTTCGCCCCAGATAGGTAGTAAGCTCCATCGGCTCACGGAGCGGGTCGATGGATGGATTAGTCACCTGGCTGGCGTTAAGCACCAGGTGGTCCCAGTAAATGCGCTGGCCCTTGTCATCGCCCATCCCGGTAAGAAGCAGCCCGCCGGTCTCCGCTTGCTTAAGGATGTCCTCAATCACCTCCGGCCGCCAGTTGTAGTTCTCCTTATAGTCCAGCGGGTTTCGACTGATGGTCAGTGCCTGGGTGGGACAAAAGAGCGCGCAGCGATGGCAGCCGACACAGTTCTCCTCTCGACTCCTCACCTCATCGTCTTCGGCATCGTAGTAGTGAGCGTCGAAGGTGCACTGGTTGACGCAGACCCGGCACCGGATACACCGCTCGGGGTCTCTTCTTATCATGAATTTGGGCGACAGATAAGTCTTCACTGCCTTTTCCCTAAACCTTACCCCCTTTATCCCCCTCTCCTTGAGAAGGAGAGGGGGAAGAGGTTTTGGAGAGGGGCAAAGCCCCTCTCTTATTTAAACTCCCCCTTCCCTTACTAAGGGAAGGGGGTAAGGGGGATAGGTTGCTACATAACCTTATCGGTATTTCCCGTTTTGCCAGGTATTCCTTTATCTCGCCAATGGAGTAAGTCTCGTAATGAAAGATGCTGGCTGCCAGGACTGCATCCGCCTTGCCCGAGACCAGCGCCTGGTACAGGTCTTCGGGGGTGCCGGCGCCACCGCTGGCAATGACCGGCACACTAACTGCCTCGGAAATGGCGCGGGTAAGCTCGGTGTCATATCCTGCCCGGTGCCCATCGGCATCCATGCTGGTGAGCAACAGCTCTCCGGCACCGAGCGCTACCGCTTCTCTTGCCCAGTCAAGGGCATCAATCCCGGTGGGCTTTTTACCACTATGGGTGTAAACTTCCCATTTAGGTTGGCCGCCCCTATCCACCCGCTTGGCGTCTATGGCGACCACGATGCACTGGCTGCCGAACTTATCAGCGCCTTCTCTAACCAGGCGGCGATTAAGCACCGCCGCTGTGTTTATTGAGACCTTGTCCGCTCCTGCCAGCAGCATCCGCCGCATATCTCCGGTGGTGCGCAGTCCGCCGCCCACCGTCAGCGGTATAAACACTTTCTCCGAGATACGCTCCACGACGTCGACCATGGTGTCACGTCCTTCGGGGGTAGCCATTATGTCCAGAAAGACCAGTTCGTCGGCGCCTTCTTTGTAGTAGAAATCGGCCAGCTCTACCGGGTCACCGGCATCGCATAACTCAACAAAGCTTTTTCCCTTCACTACCCGACCATCCTTCACATCAAGGCAGGGGATAATCCTTTTGGTCAGCATTTCGCCTCCACGGTCGTCTTCAGCCTTCCGACAACCGGCTCGCCGCCCATAGGAATCCAGGCTCGGTCCAGCTCAGGGCATATCAGGCGGATAGCCGACTCCTCCGACGAAAGATACAGCACGTCGCTCTTTTCTCCGACAGTCAGCGGTCGCAGCCTGATGCGGTCGGTCAGCCCAATCATTTCGCCGTGATGAGCAACAATTACCGCGAACGGCCCATTCAAGAGCAAGCTGCCATATACCTGACGCAGGGCGCGCATTAGCCCCTGCTCCTTCGGCGGCATGCGCTCAATATCGCTCCAGAAGGGTGGTGCCACTATCTTAGCCGCTATCTCCAGCGGCAGATTATGCTTGCGCATCAGCAGGTCAAAGGCGTAAGCCACTACCTCGGTATCGGTCTGCATCGTGCAGTGATAGCCGAACTGCTCCAGGTAGCGGCGATTTATCCCGTAGGATGAAATCTCGCCGTTATGGACTACCGTCCAGTCCAGGATACAGAAGGGGTGAGCCCCACCCCACCAGCCGGGCGTATTGGTGGGGAACCGCCCGTGTGCCGTCCACAGGTAGCCCTGGTATTGCTCCAGGCAGAAGTAGTCGGCTATCTCCTCAGGGTAGCCTACGCCTTTGAATACCGCCATATTCTTACCGCTGGAAAAGACAAAGCTGTCACACAGCTGCGTATTTATTTCCATCACCCTGTCCACGACGTAGTCATCCTCGGATTGCCTCTTGAGCTGGCGCTTGCCGATGTCAAGAAAGTAGCGCCGCACCAGTGGGGGGTTCGCAATCCCTGGCGTGGGGCGGGTTGGCACCTCCTCCTGGTACACCAGGTCAAATTTTTCCCCGAGAAATGCCTCTGTCTCCTCCTGCCCCCTCTGGCTGAGGTACATGATGTGAAAAGCGTATAGGTCAGCGTATTCGGGGTATAAGCCGTAGATGGCAAATCCGCCGCCCAGGCCATTGCCGCGGTCATGCATGTTGGCGATAGCCCGGATGACGCCTTCTCCGGAAAACCTCTCGCCTGAAGTGTTCATCGCCCCGAATATGGAGCAGGCGTCAATTACCTTGTCATTGTTGTGGGGATTATTCACCAGCCTAATATCTTTCATGGCTATTCTCCAGCGAGCACCTCTTCGGGCTGCTTAGCAGGGACTGGTGATAAAGTTAACGCTGAGGGCGGTATTGCCAGCCTCGCCCGCCAGATTTCCTGGGGGAGAGAAGCCAGGCCGAAATCGTCAGCGACGAGGACTTCCTTAAAGCTGCCGACATCCACCCCGTCCTTCATCAAGTTGTAGACGATGCCCGACTTTTCAATGTCGCCGCTGAAGACCATGCCTGCTATCCGCCCCTCCTTCAACACCACCTTCCGGTAAATATCGCCGTGCTTTTCGCTGACGGTCTCATAGCTATCGTCGGGCGGGGCTACCATGCCCGCGGAGACGATATTCACCCCGAAGTATTTCAGGGAGTTCATCGCCGTCCCGCCCCGATATTCAGTCGCCAAATCAGCCATATTGAAGCCGGCAGTCCTGCCCCCAAGGAAGGCATTAGGCCAGACAGGAGTGAGCCGGTTCTCTCCGGAGACGAAATCATAAGCCTCGGCGGCGTCCCCGCAGGCATAGACATCGGGTCGGGACGTGGCCATATGGCGGTCAACGACTATGCCGCGGTTTGTCTTTATTTTGGAGTCGGCTACGAGTTCCATTCGTGGCTGGACGCCAATAGCTGCGATTACTACCTCGCAGGGTATCAGTCGACCATCGTCCAGGCTGACAATAACGGGCTCATGAGGCGAATCGCTGCCAATCCTGCCCACTGTATGTCCGGTTACTATTTCAACGCCAGCCTGCATTAGAGCCTTCTCCTCCAAAGCCGATGCCTGCTCATCGAGAATGGTGTTCAAAATCCGCTCTTTCATCTCGACCACGGTAACCTCGACCCCCCGCTTTACCAGCGCCTCGGTTACACTCACCCCGATTAGTCCGCCGCCGATGACCACGGCTCTTACCCTTCTTCCGTATTGACTCAGGAACTGGGCGATTGCCCTGGCATCATCGAGCCTGGTAAAGGTGAAGACCTCTTTCGACCTGATGCCCTCTATATCGGGAACGACAGGCAAGCCGCCGGTAGCCAGCAGCAGTTTCTGCCAGGTTAGCGTTCGACCGCTTTCCAGCTTAACAGTATGCTCGTTGAAATCGACCTGCGCTGCCTTCTCACCGAATATGGTCCGGATGTTGCTCTTCTCGTAGAAATCCGGCGGGCGAAACAGCATCCTCTCCAGAGGACGCCTATCGGCTAGATACTCCGAGATGAGCGGTCTGGAGTAGGCAGGGTAGGGCTCATCGGAAATCATAGTGATTGTCCCCGCTTTATCCGTCTCACGGATAGCTTCAGCGGCACCGATGCCCCCGGCGGAGTTCCCGATAATCAAATATTCTATTTTCTCTCGCCTTGCCATTCTGTCACCACCTGCCCGCCTTATCTCCCAGGGCAATCCTGATGAAGTTGTCATAAATCTTGAGTCCGACCTCGCCGCTCTTCTCGGGGTGAAATTGAGTCGCTATCAGGTTGTCTTTGGCGACAACGCTGCATAGGGGAATGCCGTATTCGGTTTCGCCGGCGACCAGCGACTTATCCTCCGGCTCAACATAATAGCTATGCACAAAGTAGAAGTTGGCTTCATCGGGTATGCCGCTAAAGACCGGGTGAGAAAACCTTTGCCTTACCTGATTCCAGCCCATGTGGGGAATCTTCATCCCCGGGGGAAGCCTGCGCACCACTCCGGGGATGATGCCAAGACATTCGTGCCCGCCGCCTTCCTCGGTGCTGGTAAGCAAAATCTGTAGCCCAATACAAACACCGAGGAAGGGTCGCCTCTCGGCGATGAGGCGGCGAATCGAGCTGGCCAGCCCCAGCTTCTCCAGGTTGGTCATAGTATCAGCTGCGGCGCCAACTCCGGGCAGTATAACCGCCTCGGCGTTAAGCAGTTCGTCGGGGGCGCTGGTTATCTTCGCCTGGTAGCCCAATCTGCCGAGGGCATTAACCACACTGCGTAGATTGCCAGCACCATAATCAATTACGGCTATCATCTAGACTCCTTTGTGCGCTTACCATGACTCAGTTCTCAATAGTAACTTCCACTACGTTTTCCCGGGCGATAGCTTTTTCCTCGCCATTCTTGTTGACAAAGACGTGCATCAGTCCCATTACCTCATATTGCCCGTTTTCCAGTTTCGTGGTGTCCCACCTGACGGGGAAGTTTTCCTCTCTATTCTCAGACACTCCGACCCTAATCCAGGTGTCCGTATTCCTCCTGCGGTAGTACCAGGGGTTGGTTATCCTGGCAATGGGTCCGGCGAGACCCAACTCCTTTAGCTCCTTATGCAGCAGGTATTCGTCAAGCTCCTCCCGGAGCAGGACATTGCCGGAATAGCTTTTGAACACCTCGGAAGGAACGATATAACGCGGTCCCCAGTTGTATGACATCACGCACCTCCTTCAAATTAAGTCACTAGCTCGTGTGACAATCATTTATTCGTACGTCCTGAACCTGCGAGAAGTCCCCTTATAGCTAGCCAATGAAGCGAGTGTATAACGATCATGCTCGTTATGGTGACCTTCGAGAATATCTATTGCCTCCTCTCGATAAGCATTCATCAGGTAGGGGATGCCAGTGACCTTGGCACATTCCTCGGTCAGTGACATCAGGTCGCTACGGCTGATCGCCGGTAAGCTAAAACACCGGGCGCCAGCCATCAACTGCTGTAGACCTATTCTTAGCTTTTCGCTATAGCTGTATATTCCTATCGCACCGAGTGGAATATTCTCCATTTCTTCAGAGCCGACTAAATCTTTTACCTCTTCATAGCAGACAAATATTTCCTCCGGCGTTGACCCGAACTGGCTAATGGTATTGGGTAGTTTACCCTCGCCAAGCCATAGTGCGATGTTCTTACCAACCATACCCGGAATCATCAGCGCCCGTCCCATGCATACTGCTTTGGCAAAGGGTGCGCCCAGAGCCAGCGCCTTGAAAACGCCATCCTCGGAGCTGAAGCCACCGCCAAAGGCAATATCAGGAACTCTCTCGCCCTTGTTGGCTAGCCTGCTACAGAAATCATAGGCCGCAGAATGCAGATAAATACTGGGGATACCCCATTCTTCCATCATGCGCCACGGGCTCATTCCAGTACCACCGCCAGCGCCATCTATGGTCAACAGGTCAACTTTAGCCTTTGAACTCCACTTGATCGCCATGGCTAGCTCACGAAGACTGTAGGCTCCCGTTTTCAGGGTAATGCGCTTGAAACCAAGGTTCCGTAATCGCTCGACCTCAGCATAGAACTCTTCTTCATCAATGAAGCTGAGGCGGCTGTGGCGCTCAAATTCTTTTAGCGAACCGTCCTTAAAACTTGCCTTGCTGAGCGGATGCGACGGGTCAGGAGTGACAATATAGCCGCGCCTCTGAAGTTCCAGGGCACGCTCTAGAGTATTAACTTTTATCTCCCCGCCAATACATTTGGCGCCTTGTCCCCATTTCAACTCGATAGCATCCAGTCCATGCTTCCGACTCACGTACTCGGCAACACCCAACCTGGTATCTTCAACATTCATCTGAACCAGAATCTCGCCGTATCCATTGTGATAGCGACGGTAGATTTCTATGCGGCGGTCCATATCCGGTGCAGAAATAATCTTGCCATACTTATTGAGTTCAAGCAGGGGGTCAATACCACAAACATTTTCTCCGCAAACCAGGGTTATGCCACTGAGGGCGGCGCCGACAGCAAAGTGTTCCCAGTTCTTACGGGCAATCTCGGTTGAACCAAGCGCCCCGGTTAATACAGGTATACGCATCCTTACTTTCTTATCCCAGCCGTATTCAGTCTCGGTGTTCACCACCGGGAAAATAGCGGAATCCGAGTCGCCAGCGATACCATCGGCTAATCCCCTGGCTCCCAGGGCATAGCCTTGTATATTGATATGGGAGTAATCAACAGGATATTCCTTATCCGCACCAGCAGTGATATCCCCAAAGGGTCCAGGGTAGATTAGCTCCCGGCTGCGAAAAGATGCTTTGAAAACCTCGCAGTTGCCGGTACAACCGTCAATACACCGGCTGCAAAGTCCGCTCGTTGGCACAACGTTTCTAGAGCGATTTGCCGTTTTGGTGGCATCATTAGCATTTGGTCTCTGTAAATTCATTCTTCTCACCTCCTAATGTTAAGTGGTATTTACCATTCTATTTGTATCTAAGAAACAGACAGCATTACGAGTTTGTGGGTCAGCAATGACTCTCACTGAAGCACCACCGGTCACGGCTGGCACATCAATGACATGTAGCACCTTCTCAAAGCTATTCAGTTCTGGCAGCGAATCCTTCAGTATGTTGGGCGATTGAGCAAAGAACTCAGAGTTAAAATCAGTAGCTTCATCATCGGGATAAACCGGAAGATAGAGTATGTCAGACTCTACCAAGTCCTGGAAGAAGTGAGTTCCATAGGAGAGTTCAGGGACATGGCCAGCCTGTTCGCTGGCGACCTCAACTAGAACCGCTATACCGTCAATATCAGCATAGCCCACATTCACACCAAGCTCAATGTTATTACTGCCCCACCGGCCTGGCCCCATTGCCATGACTTTGCCCTCCTTGTGACGCAACTGGCTATTTAATTTGCCGACCGCCCGTCCCAGAGACCTCTTGATATCTATCGTTGCCACCTCGGTATATTTTCTGGGGTCTACATAGATGATGTAGCGAATATCGCTGACCGCCCCAGCATTTATAGCCCGGTTAGAGCGGAAAAGTATTTGTTCCCTGGGCAAATTTTCAGGTAAGCTGACCCCTGTGCCAGCTAACGTGGGCACGCGCAAGGATCGACATTGCAGCAAGTTGACTCTTACATTATTCTCACTGTCGACATAGGCTGTAAATTCAATGTCTATCGGCTGACCCCAGGCCTCCTCCAGCCTGCTCAAAATCTCCCCGATTATGTTGACCAGCGCAGTCTGGTTTATCAGATTGTTGAAGGTTAAGACCAGATTTTTCTCGGAACCAACAGATGAGGCCACGAACCAGTCATGTAGGTAACCATCGGCTATCTCAGATGTTAGCAAGTTTAGAGCGGGGTATCTGTCTCCCTTAACTACTTCAACGAAAGGTCTAGCCTCAAAAGTCCTTTCCTTGAGGTCAAGAAGGTCTACCATTCGCTGGGAATACTTGGCTACTTCCATACCAATCTCCGGCCTGATTTTTGGGTGGCTGACTGCGATCATTCTGGGATAATCACCACTTACACGGTTAACGGCACGAGTTCCCAGACCAAACACTAGTCGTATCATCCCCTTTTTCGGATCGATGCGGTCTGTCCAGGCAAAGAGGTTCCGCGAAAAAGCTACCCCAGCCAAGCTCGGGAAGAAGTATTGTTTGTAAGGCATTCCGGAGACACGTTGTATAAGGACTGCCATCTGCTCATCGCCCTCACCTAGACCTCGTCGGTGGCGATAGGCAAGGGCATCAGGGTTCAAGGCACTGGCATAAACCAGTTTGATTGCCCTCAAGAAGGCTGTCAAACGTTCTTCGGGGCTACCCTGATTGGCGCAGAATTCACTGCGATACTTTCCAGCAAAGGCATCAGTGAAGCCGTCCTCAAGAAGGCTCGATGAGCGCACAATTATAGGTGCCTGTCCATAGTAATCAATCATGCCACGGAACTGTTCCACTGTTTCCTCTGGGAAAGTGCCTTCAAGAAACCTCTGTTCCACTTTGCCGAACTCATCCCGTGAGAGGTTGCCTGTCTTTGATAGTTCCAGTCTGAGCTGGAACAGGTCATTATTCACCAAGAAGGTAAAGAATACATCTGAGCCTACATAGAACGAGTCATGCTCTTCCAGCACCTGTGAAAAGTCAATCTGCCTCTTATCTGTAAGCAAAACACCCCTCGCCAGCAGCATCCCGGCTGCTTTACCCCCAATTCGACCTGAACCAATGAGGCGGTCTCTTACTTGGAGTAGATCATCCAAGGTGAAATAACGGTCAGCTAGCTGGATTAACTTCTTATGGTTGCCAATCATCATTCGTGATAGTGATTCCTTTAGCACCATAGTTTCATGAGAAATCGTCGGCAAATTATCATATAGTTCCCGGTTTTGTAGTAGTCTTCGATAGACGGCATCCCAGGGAGCAATAGAATCAGAGCTAACATTAAGCGGTCGTTTACTGGCGGTTGTCAGTATCTTGGCCGCATCGCCGCTACGAGAGATAGGTTCCCAGCCATTGCCAGTTATCCGGTGAGGCAAGAACATTTGCGGAGAGTAACGGCCATACACTTTTAGTGGCTGGATATAAGCATCATTACCGACTTGGTAAACGTCAATGAGTACCTGAGTAGTATTGCGGATACGGGATATGGCGCCGTGTCCATGCTGCCCGCGTCTGAGAGCAAAATAAGCCACTGCACCAACTTCGGAAATGTACGGGCAGGTCACCTGGAAGAAGTTGGCCAGCAATTCATCCGTAGCCCACTCTTCAACCAGGGTGGATAGGTTATCGAAGATGTAACAGGCTCTATCGCCATGTTCCTCAATTATTCGATGCACCTCATCAGTGAAGTAGTCGAATCCGACACTGGGGTCGATCTTGGTGATCGTCAGCTCAGCTCGCGGCTCACAGATTGCGGAGTGCAGTGCAAAGCGCAGGTAAACACAATCAAAACCGTCTCTAATCGCTTTCTCGGCAAACGCTTCTGAAAAGCGTGGGTAGTCCTCTAGGTGGTCAACCTGCCAGACCACGTTGTCACCCAAACGCAGCCCTTGCAGGAGTTCATCAAGGTAGGGTATTCCACTACCAATCGTCTTAGAAGTCAAACTCTGCATTTTTCTGAACTTCCTTTTGGCTCTGAGTGCCAACAATTCGGTTGTGACTTGAGTTATTGTCGAAAGCTGTGCTGATTACCAGTGCTTCATTGGGGCAATTGGCAACGCAGACTGGAATCTCCTCTCCCTGACAGAGGTCGCATTTAAGCGCCTTTTTTTGTTCTACATCCTGCTTTATCGCACCGAGCGGGCAGACCAGCAAGCATGTCCAACACCCGACACACCGCTCCTCGTTTACCTCGACCAACGAGCTCACCGGGTCGCGAGCAATAGCCCCGGTAATGCAGGCCTGAACGCACGGAGCCTCATCACACTGCTGACATCGGACCGAGAAGGATACCACCCCTCTTTCCTCCACCCGGAGGCGGGGCAGGGGGCGCGGCGATTCCCTTTTGAAAGCCTTGACCAAGTCCCTGGACCGCGCATGCTGCAGCTGACAGTACACCTCGCAGAGGCGACAGCCGATACAGACCTCTTCCTTAATGTAAACTCGTCTCATTATTTAAGTCTCCATTCATATGGTATACGGCAACCGTTTGCCGTATACCATAGATTAACACAGGCGAAAGCGCTTGTCAACTCCATTTTTCTAATTTCAGGTTTTTGGGGAAAATCGTGATAAATCAGACCGTGTGGGGTGGATGGAACTCGAAATGGATTAGCTCAAAAATGTGCCTTTCCTGAATAGCCCGCCATATTACTGGACCACAGTCCAGATGTTACTTGCCGATTGCAGGTGATACTCTTCATTGTTATAATCACGTGTGATGTAGTGGCTGGGTTAAATAGTCAGGCTGAAGGCTAGTTCAAAAGTTCTGCCTATTGTAACCTCAGTTCCACCAGTGCACAATCCTGACTTATGTGCAACCGCTGCATCCCACAACAACTCAGATTGTTGTGCTGGCAATTTATGCCTTAGGTAATTGCTCTCTATGCCTCAGGAGACACCCAACGCCTGGGCAGTCTTGCTATGGTATGTTTAATGAACTTGGAGTTCTTGACAAAAGCACTTGAACTACTTAAATTGTTCCTTGTTAAACTGTGCAGTTTTTACCTACCACAAAAGGAGCAGTTCAGCTAGATCTATACCAGCTAAGCGAGCTTCATCGCTGTATTGTGCTCAATATACCAGAAAAAACCCTTGACCGTCAATCTCAAGCCATGACTTTGTTGTAATTTCCAACGATTCTATTTTGAAGAACGATGATTTTCTGTTATAGTGTAACTGATAAGGCGATGAAGCTCGCCCGGGGGTAACCCCAAAAAGCCCGTTCGTGAGCGGGATGATGGCCTCTACTGGCATAGGTGGTAGAGGCTTTTTTAATGCTTTGGTGGTGAGCTTGTGGATAGTGCTACCTTGGGTATGGATTTGCTAGATGAATATAAAACCTCCTATAGACTGGGGCAGTCTTTTCGGCGGAAAGTGATTGGTTATATAGAGGAGTGCCACCTTGAAGACGGCGGCTATTTCTTTGCCCGCGTCCCACCATCTGGCGGGCTAGATACCTACTTCGCCGTCAAAAGTCTTTCAATCTTGGGCGTGAAACCCGACCGACCCGAGGCAATAGCGCGCTTCTTTCTCAGCAATATTGCAGAGGGTATGATTGGCGGCATAATTGGCATCTTCCTAGCTGTTGAGGTGTTGAACGAAATCGGTCGGATGACCGAGGGGCTCAGGAATTATGCTCGACAACGGATAATGGCTCTCCAAAATAAAGCTGGAGGCTTTGGTGCTTACAAAGATATTCGTGTGGAAGTGCCTTCAGAGCTGCAGAATACCTACCGGGCTGTCAGAGTTCTCAAAATCATCGGGGCTGACTTTGACAAAGAGAAGGTTAATGGCTTCGTATTCAGTTTTTTGAGGCCAGATGGGGGTTACGGGGCAAAAGGATATTCAACCTTGGCCTCAACTTTCTACGCCACGGAAATCTACAAGCTGCTTGGCGTAGACGTGGGAAAGCTCAAAGATACCAAAGATTACCTCCATACAATAGAAGAGAACACGGAGGCTCAGTTCATTGAGGACCTGTACTGGTTAATCTTGGGCATGGCTAATCTTGGTGTGAAAACGAACATGCCGGATAAAGTGATGTCATTTGTCATGATGTGCCAGAGGTTAAGGGGTGGCTTTTCCCGGGCTCCGGTTATGGGTATTTCGACTTTAGAAGACACCTTTTATGCACTTTCAATCCTCCGTGAGATAGGAGCCTTATAGTTACGTAACATGTTCCAAGGTCTCCGAGAGAAAGAAAAACAACGCCCCGTATCTAATGTTGAACTGATCATAGATGCTTCGGTCTATAAACAACTCAAGAATCGTGCCCATGTGGAAGGTATATCGGAAAATTATGTGCTTGAGTATTCGTTAAGGCAGGGTATGAATGATTATTGGCTGCATGTGGTGAAGTATGAGAAAGAGCGATATCAGTCGATTGAGGAGTTGTTCAGCCAGTCAAGACGAGACAACGAGTTGCTTGAGGCGATAATTAGCCAGGATGTTTAGCCGGTAATTTGTGCCTGAGGCACATGAAGACAAAACTAAGCCACCCTCAGAAACGCGGGAGAATATGCCTGAGATGATTGCTCTCTATGCCTCAAGAGACACCCAACGCCTGGGCAGCCTTGCTATGGTATGTTTAATGAACTTGGAGTTCTTGACAAAAGCACTTGAACTACTTAAATTGTTCCTTGTTAAATTGTGCAGTTTTTACCTACCACGTCTATGGTATCTACTGGACCAAGCTATATTGCTCTGTACCACTCAGGGAAACTGGAGCGCTGTGCTCGGGCTCTTGAAGCCAGACTAGCTTCTTGCGACCTCTGCCCCAGGGAGTGTCGGGTCAACCGCTTAGAAAATGAGCTGGGCTTTTGCCATTCGGCTTATCTGCCCATAGTCTCAGCAGTCTGCGCTCATCATGGAGAGGAACCTGCCATTTCTGGAAGCAGGGGGTCAGGAACGATTTTCTTCGGCAATTGCAATATGAGGTGTGTCTATTGCCAGAACCACCAGATAAGCCAAAACTGGAGAAAACAGAAGTCAAAGGAGATAGACTGCCATATCCTAGCTGAGAAGATGCTTTACCTTCAGGATGAACTCGGCTGCCACAATATCAACTTTGTGACGCCTTCTCACTTTGTTCCCCAGCTTGTCCGGGCAGTCCTGGAAGCGGTGCCGATGGGGCTTCGTGTGCCCTTGGTCTATAACACGAGTGGCTATGACGCTCTTTCTACTCTCAAGGAGCTGGACGGGATAATAGATATTTACCTCCCTGATTTGAGATACGCCTCCGATAAATGGGCCAGGAAGTTTTCTTACGCGCCGAACTATGTCGCCCGCGCCCGTGAAGCTATCAGCGAAATGTACCGGCAGGTTGGCGACCTGGTCGTGGACGAATCTGGTGTGGCGCAGCGGGGGCTGATTGTGCGTCATCTCATTTTGCCCAACGGTCTGGCTGGTAGTGAGGAGTCGCTTACCTGGTTGGCACAGGAGGTTTCGCCCACGGTCACAGTCAGCATCATGGCTCAGTACCTGCCCTTGCACCGGGCACCACAAATACCGCTGCTTGCCCGAAAGATATCAACGGCTGAATATGAAGAAGTTCTCCAGCTATTAACTAATATAGGACTTGAAAACGGTTGGATACAAGAAATAGGGGCATCTGATAACTATGTTCCTGACTTTGAGCGGGAAGGTCACCCTTTCTCCAGCTCTTGAAACCATTTGGAACAGAGGCAGGTCATGACGACCAGGCGTGTTATCGTTATTGGGGCAGGAGCGAGTGGCATGATGGCTGCTGGCCGGGCGGCTGAATTGGGCGCCAGTGTCCTCCTCCTTGAAAAGACCAGGCGTACTGGCAAGAAGATTCTTATCAGCGGCAAGGCACGCTGCAACCTGACCAATACCAAGGAACTGGATGACTTCACCATGATGTATGGTGCCAACGGCGTCTTTCTTTACAGCGCCTTCCGCCGTTTCTTTCGCGACGATTTGTGCGACTTCCTGAGGCGTTACGGCGTAGAAACGAAGACCGAGCGTGGTGGTCGAGTCTTCCCCGCCTCTGACGACGCCCAGGATGTCGTCAGGGCTTTTGAGCAATACCTGGCTGACCATCAGGTCGAACAGCATACCAATGTGAGGGTGACCGGTATAGAGATTGAAAATGGCCGGGTAAAGGGTGTGCAGACAAACAAGGGACAGTATCCCGCCACGGCTGTAGTTCTGGCTACCGGCGGTGCCTCCTATCCTGAGACTGGCTCGACCGGGGATGGCTATCGTATGGCCGCTGCTATTGGCCATTCCATTGTCAAACTACGCCCGGCGCTGGTGCCGTTAGTCGTGTATGAGATTGAGCGAGCCCGAAGTATGCAGGGCGTCAGCCTGCGCAATGTGCGCCTCACCGCCTACCAGTGCCCTGCCGAAGAAATCAACCCCTCTCTGACACCCATCGGTGACTGTGGACGTGGTATCAACAGCAAGAACCCCCCCTGGCCTGTGATTGAAAGCCGCATGGGCGAAATGATGATAACCCACTTTGGCATTGGTGGGCCTATCACCCTGTTGATGAGCTTAGCCGTCGTGGATGCACTGAAACACGACCCTGTCAGTGTCTCCATTGACCTGAAGCCAGCCCTCAACGAGAAGCAATTGCGCCAGCGGTTGCAGCGAGACTTTGACCACTATGGTAAGCGCGGCTATCGTCGCCATCTCGCCGGCTTGCTACCGCGCAAGATGGTTGACCCTTTTGCAAGGATGACTGCCATCCCACCTGACCGGCGTGGCCACCAGATAAGCGCCAGGGAACGGGAACGGCTGTTAACTTTGCTCAAATCACTCCGCTTCAACATCAGGGGCCCGTTATCGATGGAGGCAGCCATTGTCACCGCTGGTGGTATCTCCCTCAAAGAGATTGACCCACGCACTATGGCTTCACGCCTGGTGGAAGGGCTATATCTTTGTGGTGAGGTTATTGACCTCGATGCCGACACGGGTGGCTACAACCTGCAAGCTGCCTTTTCTACTGGCTATGTTGCTGGTGAGTCGGCTGCCCTCAGCCTGATGTAGATTCTATAATATGTTGACACCGAATTCCTTTAAGCTCTCTGCCAGGGCGTTCAAAGGCAGCCCAATTACATTAAAATAATCACCCTCAATCTTCTCAACGATGACAGAACCCAATCCCTGTATGGCATATCCTCCAGCCTTGTCTAATGGCTCCTTAGACTTGACATAGTCATCAATCTCACCCGGGGTCATTTTTTTCATATAAACTTTTGTTTCTACTGACCTGGATAACGCCTTGTTGTTCTCAGTATCTATGATAGTAAAACCGGTAATAACCGAATGTGACTTGCCGCTTATTGTTTCCAGCATTCTCCTGGCTTCGGTTTCCGTATCCGGCTTGCCTAGTATTTTACCTTCAAAAACAATAAATGTGTCAGCAGCAATAACTAAAGCATTCTGGTGATGGCTGGCAACTATCTTGGCTTTTTCAAGAGATATTGATCTGGCGAGCTCGTCTGGTCTTAGATGCGCTTTTCTAGCTTCCGCATAATTACTTGGTTCGACCCTGAATTTCAGGCCGATTCCTTCCAGTAACTCTCTTCTCCGGGGAGATGCTGAGGCTAATATTATTGTTTTCATTTTTTGATGGGATTACCTAGAGCCCGTGTTTTTTTGGCAACATTAGTACAACTCAATATGGATAATGTAAGCAACTGCCCTAACTTCGTCAAGCTCCTGGCATTGCACACCTTAGCGTATTGTTGGGGGCAAATTGGAAATAAAAGTCACAGCCGGGGGATATTGACTGCCGGGGGGTGGGGTAACTAGAAATTTTCCTGTATAACAATTGTCCATAATGTTACTTGCCGAGTGATAGTAATGGCTGGGTTAAATAGTCAGGCTGAAGGCTAGCCTAAAAGTTCTACCTATTGTAACCTCAGCTCCACCAGGTTGTTATTTCTCCACCCCAAATGTATCAATTGTCCTGTCCAGAGCATCCTGGGCAACGTCGGGGACGCCCAAGGTCATGTACCTGTTAATGGATATGCGCCCCTGAAATGTTACAATACATACCTGAACGCCAAAATTTGCCATAAATAATGAGAAGGCGAAATGGTTAGAGCGTGGAGGTTAGTTCCAATCCTGGCAGTTCTGGCGCTGGTGTCAGGGATTGTGGCAACGCCCCCAGCAAGGCAGGTTGAAGCAAACCCGGGGACGATTTATGTGCCCGACAACTATACCACCATCCAGGCGGCGGTGAATAACGCCACGTCTGGAGACACCATCATTGTCGGAGACGGCATCTATTATGAGAATGTGAAGGTGAGCACAGCCAACTTGACCATTGAATCGGGAAATGGCTCGGCAAACTGCACCGTGAGGGCAGCAAACCCAAACGACCATGTGTTTTATGTGAACGCCAGTGGGGTGAATATAACCGGATTCACAATAGAAAATGCTACCGGGGATAATTGTGACGGAACATGCCTTTACTACGCCGATTGCTGCACCGTCTCTGATAATATAGTAACGAACAACGACATTGGCATCGAGCTATATTTTTCCAGCAACAACACCTTCACCAACAACACTGTCTCCGACGGTATGCTGGGCATCTACCTCGAGTCTTTCAGTAACAACAACATCATCACCAACAATACTGCCTCGAACAACAGCGGGGGCATCCACCTGGACTCTTCCAGCAACAACATCTTCACCAACAACAATGTCTCCAACAACAGATGGGACGGCGTCTCGCTAAAAGGCAATTCTAGCGACAACGCTCTTATGAACAACAGTGTGTCGGAGAACTACAAGCGCGGTATCACCCTGTCCTCTTCCAGCGGCAACATCCTCACCAATAACACTATCTACGGCAGCATGCTTGGCATCTGCCTCGAGTCTTTCAGCAACAACAGCATCCTCGCCAATAATACTGTCTCGAACAACAGCTGGAGCGGCATCAGCCTGGATTCTTCCAGCAACAACGTCCTCAACAATAACACGATGTCGGGAAGCCGGTGCAACTTCGGTGTTCAGGGCAGCAATCTTTCTCACTACATTCAAGACATAGATACCGGTAATGCAGTGGATGGAAAGCCAATTTATTACTGGGTCAATCACCAGGATGAGCAGGTTCCCGGCGATGCTGGCTATGTGGCAGTGGTAAATTCTACAAATATAACAGTTAAGGACCTGGTATTAACCAGGAACTTGCAAGGGATGGTGTTTGCCTTCACCGATAATTCAAGGATAGAAAACGTGACTACCTTGAACAACGTCTACGGCATCCAGTTGAGGAATTCCAACTATAGCACCCTCACCAACAACAATGCCTCGAACAACGAATACGAGGGCATCGTCCTGGAGTATTCCAGCAACAACACTCTGATGAACAACGATGCCGGGGAGGACGACAGCGGCATCAGGCTGCTTTCTTCCAGCAACAACAACACCATCATCAGTAACGCTGTCTTGAACAACAGCAATGGCGGCATCTGCCTGTATTCTTCCAGCAACAACACCCTCATCCACAACATCGCCTCAAGCAACAAACAGGGCATTGACCTGTGGTATTCCCGGAACGACACCCTCATCGACAACACTGCCTCAAACAACCGCTACGGCGTCTGGCTGCGTAATTCCGGCTACAACGCTGTCATCAACAACATCCTGGACTCAAATAGCGAGTATGGCATCGTCCTCTACTATTCCAGCAACAACACCCTGGCGGACAACAATGCCCTGGAGGACGACAGCGGCATGGGGCTGCTTTCTTCCAGCAACAACACCCTCACCAATAACACTGTCTCCAACAGCAGCAATAGCGGCATCTGCATGAACTCTTCCAGCAACAACACCCTTACCAATAATGCTGTCTCCAACAGCAGCAATAGCGGCGTTTTCCTGAATTCTTCGAGCAACAACACCCTCATCAACAATACCGCCTCAAGCAACATAAAGGGCATCGACCTGGTGTATTCCCGGAACAACACCCTCTTTAACAACACCGTCTCGAACAACCAGTACGGCGTCTGGCTGCGTAATTCCGGCTACAACGCCGTCACCAACAACACCCTGGACTCAAATAGCAAGTATGGCCTCGTCCTCTATTATTCCAGCAATAACACCCTGACGAACAACAATGCCGTGGAAGACGACAGCGGCATCGGGCTGCATTCTTCCAGCAACAACACCCTCGCCAACAACACTGTCTTGAACAGCAACAATAGCGGCGTTTTCCTGAACTCTTCCAGCAATAACGCCCTCATCAACAACACCGCCTCAAGCAACAAACAGGGCATCGACCTGGTATATTCCTGGGACAACACTCTCACCAACAACACCGTCTCGAACAACCAGTACGGCGTCTGGCTGCGTGATTCCGGCTACAACGCTGTCACCGGCAGCACCCTGGACTCAAATAGCGAGTATGGCATCGCCCTCTATTCTTCCAGCAACAACAGTATTTATAACAATTACCTCAATAACACTAACAATGTCTGGGATGACGGGTTCAATACCTGGAATATCACCAAACAGGCAGGGAGCAACATCTTCGGTGGTTACTGGTTGGGTGGAAATCGCTGGTCCGATTATACCGGAAGAGATACCAATGGAGATGGTCTGGGAAACACCGACACTCCTTATAATTGTAGCGGGCATATCGTCAATGGTGGAGATTACTTACCCCTGGTGACCCCCGGTGGGGGACTGGGCGCCGGGGTCATGATAGCCGTCGCGATTGGAGTCATAGCCCTTAGCATAGGTTTGATATTTATCGTTAGACGTAAGGAGCAGAGATAGTGCTATCAGGCTTTAGCTATGTGAAAACCAGATGATAAGATTAGTTTCAAGAGGAGGTGGCTGCAGAGTGAAAGGATTATTGGCTGTTCTTTTGATAGCGACCTTGCTTCTCTCCGGCTGCGCTAAGGAAATAGTGATACCTTCTTCCCTGAATCCAATGGATGTTGTGAAGGAAATCTATCCCGAGAATCCGCTGCGCTATCTCGAAGGGGGGAATTACTACTACGAGCATGGCGCATCGGGAGTGGCGGAAGGGGCTTGTGAGGAAGGATTTGTTCGTGGATATAGCGAGCCTTTTATCGAATTCTGGTATGCTAAAATAGATGGAACCACGCTAAACCAATCGTCGCAGTACTTAGTATTAAGGTTTGCGATATTGAAGTATGAAAGTACAGAACTCGCCGAGAGAAGCTACGAGAGTATTGCAGAGGCATATGATTTGCAAAACTCCAGCTACAAGGGCATAGCTGTGAAAGCCGGGGTTAAGCCCATTTCTGAATACCGTAGTGAAAGTTGGGGTATATCTAACTTATCTATTTATGTTGTCCATTCTGGTTGCTTCATCATTTATGTTGAGGGTCGCGACGATATTGCCCGGGACGCACTGGACAGGACTATCGATACATTCGGAGTATGAGGAGGTAGGGTATGAAAAGGCTTAAGCTAATGGTGGTTACGCTACTGGGGACAATGGTTTTGCTTTTCAGCCTCGCTTTGATGCCGGCGGTAACTACAGCTCCGACGGGCGTGGCAGAGGCGGATGATGGGGGGAATAATATAACATTACCCACGGTCTTGACCGAAGAAGCGACAAATATTTCATTCACCTTAGCTACGCTGGAGGGTAACATAACCAGTACAGGTGGAGAAAGCTGTGACCAAAGAGGATTCGAGTGGGGTGAAACTGAAAGTTACGGGAATAACTGGATACAAAATGGCAGCTATGGCGTTGGAGACTTTTCCCACGCTATAACGGGATTGAAATCGAATACCACCTATCATTTTCGAGCAGAGGCTCACAATTCTGCCGGTTGGGGATATGGCGCCGACACGGAATTATCGACACCACCTTCACTACTGGGAATATATGCGCCTGTCCTATACCTCCATCCTGATGAAGATTATTACCCTGTTTCAATTTACAGCATGCTCAATAAATCAAACCTGATGTCGTGGGATGAGACCACAAAGCAGGGAGCACTCATTCCTGCCGACCCCACGCTGGAGAATTTGTCTGTCTACAACACGACTAGCATTTATCTGGACCTTCCCCAGTCAGAGCCCTGCTCTCTCAGGACAGGCGTCCCTTGGGGCTCTTTGCCCGCCGACCCGCCGGAATCATACAGGTTTGACGGGTATAACCTGACCGTTTATGGAAGGCAGGTTGAGAAAACCTATGACGGCACTGACTATATTGTCCTTCAATACTGGTTTTTCTATCCCTATAACAAGTGGTACAACTGCCATGAGGGTGACTGGGAAAGGATACAAATTATCTGCGATAAGACCACAGAAACTCCGGAGCAAGTGACTTTTGGATATCACGGGGGTGGAGACACCTATGACTGGGGCGATGACGAGGTTAGTATTGTTGCGGAAACGCATCCCCTGGTCTTTGTGGGACTGGGCAGCCATTCTGCCTGGGCAACTCAGGGAATCCACTGGATTCTACCGCTATCTTCAGATTATTTGGCTGATTATACTTCACAGTCCGGAACAGCTTTGTTTCCTGAATATATGGACGGCTCTGGAGTAGAAGGTTTTGATAAACAACCCTATGTGCTCGAGGATATAAGCGATGGACCCTCATGGGTAAAATGGCGGGGAAGGTGGGGACAATTTGTGCCCGGACCTCTCGATGGAGGGGGTGCTGCGGGCGTAGATAGCCCGGCTAATGTGGTCATAAACGGGATAAATGTCTGGGATGACCCTATAGCATGGGCTTATAACCCCGGTTCTAGCTTGGAGCCGTGAACAACCAGTCGCGCCGTGCGGTGGCATAGAGTAGTATGTCCAGGCACGGAGCGAGGCTTGACGGCAAATACGACGAGACGTTATGCTATCTGGTGGCATGAGGTGGGGCAGCGGGTCTCGATTCTTAATCCGCCACTTTGGAGAGGAGGAAAAATGAAGCCAATCACCAGAGAGCAGGGTTCCGAGTTGTGCGACAAGCTGGAAGCAAAAGGAATTGGAACGGAGGAGCTTCAAAATTTGCTGAACGACGCTGAAATGTTTGAAAAGGTGATTCAAGTTATCCGGGGGAAAGAAATTAACCTTTATGTGGACGAAGGTCATGAATTGTATAGCAGGCTACAATTGAAGGGAATTGGAAAAGAAAAGCTTAAGAGCTTATTAATTAATCCGGACCTCCTTGAGAAAATGGTTCAAGCTATTCAAGGAAAAGTAGAGAATGCCCCGTGGGTGGAAATAGACGGAGTCAAGTATTTTCACCATCCCAATGGCGGAGGTCTGGTAGCTGAAACTGCTGAGGTAGCCAAAACGGCTTATGTTGGTCCCAATGCTTTAATCAAAGACCAGGCAACGGTATTAGATGAGGCTAGAATTGACGACCTGGCAGTCGTCAGCGGCTTAGCTCAAGTCTCCGGCTCAGCTCAGGTCTCTAACTCAGCCAGGATTTATGACTCCGCACTGGTCTACGACTCAGCCCAGGTCTATAACTCCGCCCTGGTCTACGATTCCGCTCGCGTCTATGGTTCGGCAAAGGTCTATGGCTCAGCCCGGGTCTACGACTCGGCTCATGTCTTTGGCTCGGCGGAAATCTCTGGCGCAGCTCGGGTCTTTGGCTGGGCTCGAATCTATGGCTCAGCCAGAGTTAACAAAGGCTATTATTTGATAGGGGAAGCGAAATAGCGGAGCCGCTACGCTCTCCGGCTCAACAGGTAGTTTATGTCCCTTTTCAGCTGCACGATGTTGAACGGTTTGATGATGCAACGGGCTTTGCTCTTGGTGAAGAAATCCTTGGTATCGTCGCTCATGCTATCGCCGGTAATGAAGACCATTTTCCTGATTAAAGGCGAGGCTGCCTCTTGAATATCTCGGTATAGCTCAATACCGCTCATACCCGGCATCTTGATGTCCAGCAGAATAAGGTCGTAGCTCTTATTTTTAATCATTTCCAGGGCATCATCGGCATTATCCACGGTTTGAACCTCATATCCTTCAACGCTCAGCACCTGGCTGAGGAGTTGTAGAGTTGCCGGCTCATCATCCACCACCAGTATCTTTGCCCCTCTTGTTTTCCCCGACTCGTCAGCAGCCGACCTGGCTGGTTCGGGCGGTTCGGTGGTTATCGGCAGTTCTACGACGAAAGTGGCTCCCCTATCGGGATTGTTTCTGGCGTATATCTGACCATTATGTTCGGCAATGATGCCGTGACAGACACTCAAGCCGAGCCCCGTCCCCATGCCCGGCTTCCTGGTGGTGAAGAAAGGCTCAAATATCCTCTCCAGGTTCTCCTCGGCTATCCCCGGGCCATCATCGGTGAAGGATATCCTGATGATGTCATCTATCCTTTCTGTTTTAACCAGGAGGTTACCTCCCTTGCGGGCTAATTTCATCTCCGTGGCGGCATTTAAGATTATATTAAGGAACACCTGCTGGAGTTGCCCGGGGTCCACTACGATTTGGGGCAGGTCAAGGTCAAAATTGGTGGTAACCTTTATATTACTGGTCTTCATTTCATAGGCTTGCAGCTGGAGGGTGGTTTCCAGGATGCGGTTAATGTCGGCATACGTTTTCTCGGGCTTCTGCTGGTGGGAAAAAGTAAGCAGCCTTCCGACAATGCTGGCTACCCGTTCGGCACCCTCGTGGATATACCGGGTGTATTCCTTGATATCCTCGGGGACATCCTTCTGCATCAGCAGCCAGGCGAAGCCAATCACGCTGGTGAGGGGGTTATTTACCTCGTGGGCGATGCCTGATGCCATCTCGCCAACAATGCTCAGGCGGCTAGCCACCTGAGCCTTTTGTTCCAGCTCTCTTCTCTTTGCCTCCGCCTCCCTGCGCCCCGTGATGTCCCTGCTTATACCCACAAAGCCCATCGGTTTACCGTCCATATCTTTCATCACCCCAACATTCATCTCCACAGCAAGCTTACTGCCATCCTTGGCGGTAATATAATATTCCCTGTTTTTGATATATCCCTTCTCCAGCGTCTCTTTTATGCCGGCGAATGCTCTTTCCCGGTCTTCTGGAGAAATAAGGTCAATGGAGTTTTTTCCAATCAAATCCCTTTTGTCTTTTATGCCATACATTTCCAGCGTGGCTTCGTTTACCTCTACTATTTTCCCCTCTAAGTTTGAAATTACAACGCTATCCGTGGACATCTTTACCGCGTTGGACAGGCGGATTAATGCCTCCTCCGCCTTCTTACGCGCGGTGATGTCGCGGGCAATACCCCGTGTTCCGACAACTTTGTTGTCCTCTTTTATCACTGTAGAACTATATTCGACAAAATGAGGCTGTTTTTCCTTATCCAGCAGGATGGTGTCGGCGGTTATTTTTCCTATTTTCAGGAGATTATTAAAATCGGTCAGGGTTTTTTCCTGCCATTCTTTGGGTATCAGGACCATGAAACTCTTACCGGTTACTTCATCTGGCCGATAGTGCAAAATTCTCTCTACTGCGGGACTGGCAAAGGTGATGTTTCCTCTAACATCAAGGGAGTAAATTATGTCCCTCTCTGTTTCTACAAGCTCACGATATTTCTCCTCCAGCTTCCTGCGCTCGGTGATGTCCTTCGCCACGGCAATAATTTTTGCCGGTCTACCTTCGTCATCTTTCATTAATGCCCAGCTCATCAAAACAGGAAATTGTGTTCCATCCCTCCGCGTGCCAGTTGTCTCAAAGTCCCGGACAAAGCCTTCTTTCACCAATTTCGGTATCATTTCCTTTTCAATCCTCTGCCCTTCCTCTTGGGAAACAAAGCCGACTTCAAGCGCCGTCTTTCCAATCATCTCCTCCCTCTTCCACCCCAGACCTTTCTCAAACGCGCTATTGACCTGGCGAATTGTTCCGTTAAGGTCGTAAAGTGTAACCGCATCAGGCATTCCCTCAATCATCTCTACCGCCAGTATATTCGCTGCCGTTTCCCTCTTCTTTTCCTCCGCCCGCTTGAGCGCGCTGATGTCCTTAAACACTACAATACCGGTGGAGGGTTTGCCTTCGGCATCTCTTATCCATGATGCCGTGAAGAGCACCGGAGTTTCCCGACCCTTCTTTGAGGTGAGGGTAACGGATGCGGAGACGGGGACTTCCCCCATCAAAGAGGCTTCCATGGCGGCGGTAATTTTCTCCATATCCCCCGGCTTGGTCCCTCTTCTTGCCATCTCAGCAGCATTTTTCCCTACTAATTCACAGCTTTCCCCACTGGTCATTTTTTCAAAAGCCAGATTGACGAAGGTTATTTTGCCATCCGCGGTATACAAGAGTAACCCGTCACCCATAGCGTTGCCTATTCCCGATATTTCTTTTATTTGCTCTTCCTCAGCCTGCTTGCGCCCGGTGATGTCCTCCACTGTTTCCATAAAGCCAAGCGCCCTGCCCTTTTTGTCCTTCAGCAAGCTGAGCCGAATCCGGGCGGGAAATCTTTCCCCGTCCTTCCTGACTTGCTCCCCTTCCCAGGAGAGCTTCCCCTTCTTCCTGAGGCTGGTGATTAGCCGCGGCAGTTTTCCGGCATCAATAAATTCTCCGGGGAAGAAGAGCTTGATGTTCTTTTTGCCGCTAATCTCTTCCGGGGCATAGCCATAAATCTGGCGGGCGCCGTCATTGTAGAGGATTACATCGCCCTCAAAATCCGCAGCAATAATGGCGCGTCCCGGGAAGCCCTCAAGGATAGTCGGCACAAAGTCGGCATTCTCACGGAGATAGTCGGCTCTGTCCTGGGGTGATTGATGGCTCAAATCTTTTTTCATCGGGTTTTAAATCTCCCTGTTTACCTTGTGTTAGTTGCAGAACGCTGTCCGAAATGCCGAGATGGTAGAAACAACCGCCCTTTCCTCTATCCTTGCCTTAATTATACCTCTAATCCGCCGAAATGAAAAGCCCTTTTTGACCTCTTTATGGCTTGTTCTGGTGGTTAAAGGCGGGAGGGGCAAAGGTGATATAGGTTTCCCCGTTTACTTATCGCCTGTTTTGGTGGTTAAATAGTGAGGGATGATTTTAGGCGTTGACGAGGCGGGTAGGGGCTGCGTCATCGGTTCGCTGGTTATCTGCGGTGTGCTGGCGAGCCGGGAGACCATCGAGCGGCTCAAGGGAATAGAGGTGCGGGACTCCAAGCAGTTGAGCCGGAAAAAGCGGGAGCAGTTGAGCCGGGAAATAGCCCGACTGGCGGAAAATTTCCTGCTCATCGAGATAGCCCCTTGCGAGATAGACGGATGCCTCTGGAGGCACGGGCTTAATTCGCTGGAGGCTAAGAAGACCGCCGAGCTGATAGACCGCCTGAAGCCGTCGGTCGCCTATGTTGACGCTCCCGGCAAGGGGGGGCGGGGCTATGCCCGGTTGATTACCGCGGCGGTTCAGGGCAGGGTGCGGATTGTAGCCGAGAACTTCGCCGACCAAAATTATCCCGTGGTGAGCGCCGCCTCCATACTGGCTAAAGTCCACCGAGACGGGTTGATACAGGAGCTGCACCGCCAGTATGGCGATTTCGGCTCCGGCTATCCCTCGGACAGGAAAACAAGGGACTTTTTAGAGCAGTGCTATCGCCGCGAGGGAAAGTTCCCCGACATTGTCCGGACCGGCTGGGCTACGGTCAGGCGGATAACCGCCCCCCGGCAGGCCTGCCTGGAAAGCCCCTACTAAAAATCAAAAATACAACTTAAAATGCCAAAAGAGCTTTTGTTTTGCCTTTTGCCTTTTCTTGAGATTGCCACGCCTTCGGCTCGCAATGACCCCTCTATTGTCATTGCGAGGAGCGCCCCCCCCTTGTCATTGTGAGGAGCGCACCCCCCTTGTCATTGCGAGGAGCGAAAGCGACGAAGCAATCTCAAATCCGTCAGCCGACGGGGAGAGGGCTTCTTAACATAACTCTTTCCCGCGAGAGCCTAGCCGAGGACGAACTTCCCGATTGCCTCAAGATAGCGCTCTGTCCCCACCAGCATTATGTCGTTGTGCTCCGCACCGGGAATGATGACCAGCTCCTTGTTGCTTGCGGCGGCGTTCTGGAACAGGGCTCTGCCCTCGGTGGTGGGGATGAGGCTGTCATACTCGCCGTGAATGATGAGCGTGGGTATGGTGACGGTGCGAATCCTGGCGAGGTTGGGGAAGTCGGGGTCCTTTATCCCCAGCGAGTCAGCGGGAATTCCCAAATGCTCCAGGAGGTTGCTGACGCTGGCGAAGCCGCTCTCAATAATCAGCCCCTTTAGCTGCTTCTGGCAGCGGTGGGCTATTTCCAGGGCGGAGACGCTTCCCAGCGAGCGACCCATGGCGAAGATGTCCTTGCGGTAATGCTTTTCCTTCAGCATCCCGGCAAACGCCGTGAATACGGTGGGGGCGTCGGAGACCATGTTGCTGAAGGTGGGGCTGCCCCCGCTTGCCCCGTAGCCGCGGTAGTCCGCTACGAATAAATTGATGCCCAGCTGGTTATACAGCGGAGCGATGTAGTCGTAGTCGCTGACCACCTCGCCGTTGCCGTGGAAATAGATGATGGAGGGCGCGCTCGGGCTGTGAGCATAGAAACGGCAGGCAAGGGCGACGTCTTTATCCACCGCTACGAGGTGATCGGTGGCGCCGGGAGGCGGCGGGGTAACATCCTTCCGGGGATAAAAGACGAAGGAAAGCACCAGCGGCTGGTCCAGTATGGAGTAGTCCTGCTCCGGCATAGTTCAGGTTGATTTTAGCACGGAGACAGGGGATAAATCCAAGCGGGGGGTGATATAATGGGGTGTGCAGGGTAGGCTAAGGATAGGAGGTGAACTTATCATGGGCAGGAAGATTGGCATAGCAGTAGGTATAATCATACTAGTTGCTGCTCTTGTTGTTTGCCTTATTCCTCTCAAGACAGTAGCTTACACTGTGATGGTTGACTATCAGGATACAAAGCCATACTTAGTGGAATCCGTTGAACCATTAGACTATGAAGTAGTCTCTACACACATAGATGTAACATCAATTCATCCTGATGAGCCTGATATTAGCGTTTTAATGGAATATGGTCCAGAAGAATATACTAAACAGCTTAAGGAATCTTGGTGGGCAAATCGAACAGAAATTATCCCGGTGGCTTGCGTTGTTGTGCAAAATATAGATACAATTTCTGGGACATTTAATGTCTCCTTCTCTGTCTCTGAACCTCTTGATGTTGATGAGTTATCCCTCGACGATAAGTTACTCCTCTATAGGACACTTAGTTTAGACCCAAATGAAGCACAGACAGAGACACTCAGTTTAAGCCCAGGACAAACAGGAGAAGCCCGATGCCCTGCATACGAATTAGGACACTGGGAATATGAGGTTACTCCAAGCACAAAGACGGTAACAAAGACCGAATATAGGGAAGTCACAAAGCAGCGTCCTGAAACCCGCTACAAGAAGGTAACCTTGCTTGATTACTGGCTACATTACTAGATTGTATTTAATGAGCTACTGGACAGGGGCAAAAAGAGATGAAACCTAGCTTGATACCGAAGGGATTAAAAGTTTGGTGGAATAAACAAACTTCACCTTGGAGCATGATTGTCTATCATGGCCTTGAATTCCAAGAGGTCAAAGCTAATTATCTTTACGCAACTAGTGGAGACAAGGAACTTTTGCTTCTTGCTGCTGATTCCCCGTTCAAACATCCTACGGAGATGATTGTCAAGTCTAAATCTGGCTTCTCACGTTATATGAGCCTTGAAGGTGCACCAAATCCGCTCTTAAATCCGTTCTGTGGCTATGTCACAAAGCTTTATTATTACCTCATCGTAAATCCTGATGGCGCGCCTGTAATTGAACAAGAGCCAAAGTTAATCAACGAGCAGGAGTATAAGTTATTAGCACAAGGCTCAGAATTGAAGGAGAGAGATGAGGTGTGTCCGAAGCATAGCTCTACTGAAAAAAAGACAGTTGGTGGAGTCGTAAAGATGAAGGGAACCCTTGAAGCGAAGGTTACGGCTCATTGGAATTCTAAATCATACGCGATTCTATTTGGGATATTAGCAGTTATACTATTTTTTTTATATTTAGCCTATGACCTGCTTCCATTATCTTCTGGGCTGAAGATTGCTGTAATAAGCGTAGTTTTGCTAGTGCTAATATTAGTCATTTACTGGAAAAGATACTCTGTCCTTATGTTCACCCGATGGTTAGACCGCAAATTTACGGCAAAGAAAACATATCGTTACAAGTAAGCCGGTCAGGTTGAGTCTCACAACCTCTTTTCCAGACTACTGAAATGGTGATTAGCCCTCAGAATGGGAGTCAACCCCTCAACCCCCCTCACCACCCCGGAAATATCCCTGACGGCAAGCCTGAATTCCCCCCCTATTTCGCCGGCTGAATTCCCGGCAGGAAGGTCTGCACCGAGGAGAAATGCCCCCCATCTAGCACAATGGTCTGTGCGGTGACGTAGCTCGAGGCGTCCGAGGCGAGGAAGAGGACGGCGCCGACCATCTCATCGGGTTCGGCTACCCGTCCCAGGGCGGTATTGCCCTCGACCATCTTGCGAATCTCGGGAGTGCTCCACAAGAGGGCGGAAAGGCGGGTCTTTACCACGCCGGGAGCGATGGCGTTCACCCTGATGTTATATTGTCCCCATTCCTGGGCAAGGACCTGGGTGAGCATAATGACCCCCGCCTTGGTTATGGAGTAGACTCCCAGCCCCAGGTCGGGATGAATTCCCGCAGTTGAGGCGACGTTGATGATGCTCCCGCCGCCCTTATCCTTCATGAGCCTGCCCACTGCCTGGCTTAGGAAAAAATAGCCCTTGAGGTTCAAGCCCATGGTTACATCCCACACTCCTTCTTCAACATCAAACACCGAGCCGAAGGTGGGATTGGTCCCGGCGTTATTCACCAGTATGTCGATATGCCCGAATTCGTCCATCGCTTTCTTGACCAGGCTCTCGATTTCGGGCACTTGGCGCACATTTGCCGCTACGGCAAGCGCCTTCCTGCCCCTGTGGGCTATTTCCTGAGCTACGGCTTCCAGGTCGGGCAGCTTGCGGCTGGCGAGCACCACATCGCTGCCGGCATCCGCCAGCCCCAGGGCGATGCTCCGCCCGATTCCCCGGCTCCCCCCGGTGACCAGGGCTACCTTCCCCTGGAGGTGGAACTGCTCCAGGAATGACTTCCTCTGCTCCTCGGTCATGGCGCTCCTCCTTATCATTTGCCGAACATCTGGTGGAACCGCTCCAGCATTGCCCGGGGAGTTACCGTGGGTCGTTCGTATTTGGGCAGCTCTTTTTCTATGCCGAAGAGGTATTTGGCGATGTTCTTCAGCGGCTCAAGGTCGTATCTCAGCATCATGGTGATGGTCTCCATCTGGGGGGAGCCGCCGCCGTGCAAGCCGGCTACCTGCATCACCCCGGCAAGCTCGGAGACTATCAGACCCTCAATGCCCCTGAAACAGCGGTATTGATTTTCGGGAGATATGCTGGGGTTCCTCATCAGGTATTTTGATGCCAGCTTCCCCGTTTCCTTGGAGAAGAACTCCTCCTCGTAGGGCAGAGTGGCGCAGAGACCTCCAGCGAGGTCGGCGACGATTTTGAACTCGTTATAGATTTCCTCTCCGGCGAGCTTTCTGCCGGCATTGGTTAAAATTTCATCGGGCACCCATGTCCCCGAGGACGACTTTTCGGCGCGGTAGGCGCTCATCTGACCGGCGGCAAAAACGAGCTCCGCCGTGCTGAGCATGTGGCACAGCTTGTCCCTTACATGGGTCGTTTTGTCAATTCCGTTGTATTCCGCCACCAGGGCAGCGGCGCTGGCTAAAATTTCCGATACCGCCGGCTTACACCCGGTATAGGAATGCCGGTGGTAGTGAGCGAAGAGCAAAGCCAGGAAGCCGGCGAAAGGAGTCAGTCTCGGGTCGGCTTTCCCGTCCATAAACACCCTTTCCCGGGGGACGAAGACATCGTCAAAGATGGTGAACGATTCGGCATCGCCCATTTCGGCGGCGGGGGCGGTCCCGAATTTCGGCTTATGCACCTGAGCCGGTCGGACGAGCATCTTTACCCCTTCCCAGTCGGCGGGAATGGCGAAGGCAACGGCATAATCGTTGTCCTTATCGGTCATAAACCTGGTGGGTATGGCGATAATCTCGTCGCTCACCGGGGCGGTGGTGTTGTCAATCTTGGCTCCCCGGACCACGATTCCATCGGGCCTGCTTTCCACAATCCTCAGGTAAAGGTCGGGGTCCACCTGCTCAAAAGGTCTCTTGAGCCGCTCGCCCTTGGTATCGGTCTGGGCGCAGTTGGCGCATATATCGTTGTCCTGCCAGTAGCGGAGATATTTCAGGAAGTTTTTATTGCTCTCGGTGTCAAAGAAGTGGTCCATCTCGTAGGTGACTACGGAGAGGGCGTTCATAACATCTATTCCCATGCACCTCATAATGCAGCCCCCGACGCGGTGGCATAAGAGCCGGGTCATCCGCTGCTTCTTTAAGAGGTCGTCCACGCTCTGATGGATATGGGTAAACCGGCTTATTTTCTCCCCGGTCAGGTGCGATGTCGTCGTGCAGAGGTCGGCCCACTCGGGGTCGTTGGCGCGGTCGTAGGTCTCCTTTATGACATGCATCTGCCCCTGGAGCCTCTCGTCGTCCCGCCCCACCTTCTCCCCGGCGATATAAAGGTTCTTCCTCAGCTTCGTTACTCGCTTGTAATACTGGTCAAAGGTCTTTATGCTCATTCTTCCCTCCTTTCTTTAAGCCCTTGCCCTGCCGCCTCATAGAGAAGCAGCCGGGAAAAAGCGGGTCAGTGCTGGCGGAAATCATACCACAAAGGGCGGCTTTCATCCAGATGGGCTGACGCTTTTTGTTTCGCTGCGGGGGCAAGTCTGGTAAAATATCAGGGATTTCGGGGAAGTGTCGGAACTGGCAGACGAGCATGACTTAGGATCATGTGCCGCAAGGCGTGGGGGTTCGAGTCCCCCCTTCCCCACCAGGGGTATCAATAGGTAGAACTGCTGTTTCTTCCTTCGCTCTTCCATCCTGCGGCACCGGCAGGTCATAGTACACTGTGACCTGTTCTTTACTCACCTCTATTCGTTTTATGAATGAGCGCAGGAAAGCCTTTCTCTCGGTAAAGGAGCATCAGCAGACGCATCCGCCAGAACACTCGAAGTCTTGAAGCAGCGACGGCTGCCAATATACGGGAATAGTGACATCCTTAGGTCGTATAGAGCCTGGACGAGAAGTAATGTAGCTATCATTTTAGGCTACAAAAAGACATATCGCACTGCAGCAAGCAATAAGTCATGTCGTTAGTGTTAAGCAAAGCTCCTCGGATTTGGTCATGGCAATCTTTCTTACCGGGAAGTTTGTGGACAGGCTCTTGCAATGAGTGTACCGTTAGTATATAATGTCCACGGTGGTTTTAGTTTAGGTTATTATGCACTTGGTTAGATTAGTTCAGATTTACTCAAGTAGTGGATGACCGCGACTCTAAACCAACTATTTAGATGAAAGGAGGTCATCCAATGAGTTTTCAGGATAAGTCGATCCAATGTTCCGATTGTGGAACTACCTTCACTTTCAGTGCTGAGGAACAAGAATTCTTCGCGTCTAAAGGCTACACTAACGAGCCTAAGCGCTGTCCCTCATGCCGCAAAGCAAGGAAGGCAGAGCGTTACGGAAGTAGTAGTGGCTATGGCTACAGGCCCCAGCGGCAAATGTTCCCCGCAATATGCGCCCAGTGTGGCAAAGAGACCGAAGTACCGTTCGAGTCCCGCGAAGGCAGACCAGTATATTGTAGCGATTGCTACAATAAGGTCAACCTGAGTAGACAACGCTAGTTTGGACTTAAGGATATACATGGGCCGGGTATTCCTGGCCTATGTATATCACTGGAAGGGTTAAATAATTTAACGAAGGAGGTACCAAAATATGAATATCTATGTGGGCAACCTATCACGTGAGGTAACTGAGGAGGAATTGCGGCAAGAATTCATTGCTTTTGGACAAGTGGCATCTATAAGCATTATAAAAGACAGAGATAGTGGGGAACCCCGGGGATTTGCGTTTGTTGAAATGTCATCAAAGTCTGAAGGCCAAGCTGCAATTACTGGACTCAACGGAAAAACACTAAGGGAACGGCCTCTTGTTGTTAACGAGGCTCGCCCTCGTTCCGACAACAGAGGCAGTGGGGACTATGGTGGCAGGAGAGGTGGCGGGGACTATGGCGGCAGGAGAAGTGGCGGGTCTAGTGGAAGAGGAGGACAGAGGAGATACTAAATCGCCTAGTCAGCATTGTATAATAAGGACAGTATTTCAGGTGTAGATTATTGTATGCTTAAATCGTTTCATATGTATTTGGGAGGCGGGAGGGCTAAAACTCCAGCTATACATAGAGGGGAGACTAGACTATCAGGTAATTTTTCAGGATAAGTGAATTCAATGTATTTTCTTTGTGGCCGCTTTTACCTTCACCGCTTCCGAACAGGGAGCCTTCATTACTGAGGCAAAATGCTGACTCGATAGCTGTAGGCCAGACATAATATAGTTGCGGTTCGCATATTACAATAGCTATCGGCAGGGAAATTAAACAAACCACTTATCGGTGTTTTCCTCGTTACTATTATGAAT
>Ga0315282_10002203_pt1 | contig 36261 bp, 33 predicted proteins | sample YL17G07_20_MG_FD_203693 | JGI IMG/M metagenome (GOLD analysis project Ga0315282, IMG submission 203693) | Sediment microbial communities from Yellowstone Lake, YNP, Wyoming, USA - YL17G07_20 | ecosystem: Environmental > Aquatic > Freshwater > Lake > Sediment | place: USA: Wyoming | collected...
AATACTTCGTGATCGCCGCCGTCAAGGTCGTCTTGCCGTGATCGATGTGTCCCATCGTCCCTACGTTCAGATGCGGCTTGTTCCGCTCAAATTTTTGCTTCGCCATAAGACCTAATCTCCTTGCAGAATAAATCTATGAAAGGTAACTATTATGAGTTTAGGATTTTTTCCGCCACCAAGGCCGGCATCGGGGCATAGTGGTCAAATTCCATCGAAAAGACCCCACGTCCCTGGGTTGCCGAACGCAGCTCGGTGGCATACCCAAACATCTCTGCTAAGGGCACCAAGGCGCGTACGGCCTGAGCATTCCCCGAGCGCATTTCCATGCCCTGAATCTCGGCTCGCCGGCTGCTGAGCTGCCCCAACACATCCCCGAGAAAGTCTTCCGGGGAAATTACTTCAACTTTCATGATCGGCTCCAACAGCACCGGGGCGCCTTTTTGGACACCTTCCTTGAAGGCCAGGCTGGCAGCCACTTTGAAAGCCATGTCACTTGAATCGACTTCATGGTATGAGCCGTCCACCAGGGCAACTTTCATGTCGGTTACCGGGTAACCACCCAGCACGCCCGCTTCAGCGGCCTCGCGCACACCCTTCTCGACCGCCGAGATATACTCGCGCGGGATGGCTGTACCAACGATTTTGTCTTCAAAAACAATGCCGTTGCCGCGCGCGGTGGGTTCCATATCAAACACCACGTGCCCATACATACCGTGACCGCCGGTCTGGCGAACATACTTATAATTCAGCCGGTTCACCGGGCGGGTAATGGTTTCACGGTAGGATACGCGCGGGCGGCCAACGTTGGCCTGCACGCGGAACTCACGCAGCATGCGGTCCACCAGCACATCCAGGTGCAACTCACCCATGCCTTCTATGATTATCTGGCCGGTAGATTCATCCGAGTGCACTCTAAAGGTGGGATCTTCTTCCGAAAGCTTGCGTAAAGCTTCACCCATCTTGTCCTGGTCGGCAGTTGTCTTCGGCTCAATGGCTACCGAGATGACTGGCTCAGGGAAGGTGATGTTTTCCAGCACGACCGGGTTTTGTTGATCACACAAGGTGTCGCCAGTAAAACTATCTTTTAAACCCAGCGTAGCTGCAATGTCACCAGCATATACTTCAGTAACATCTTCACGCCGGTCGGCATACATGTGCAGCAGCCGGCCAATCCGTTCGCGCCGCCCCTTGGTGGGGTTATAAGCCATTTCACCTTGTTTGAGCGTGCCCGAATAAACCCGGATGTAGGAAAGACGCCCTACATAAGGATCGGTCACGATCTTGAAAACCAGTGAGGTGAGCGGGGCATTTTCATCGGGGGGATATTGGACTTCGCGGCCATTATCGGGGTTGGTACCCCGCACCGCGGGTACATCCAGCGGAGAAGGCAGATAGTCTATCACAGCATCCAGCACTTGCTGGACACCCTTGTTGCGCAAGGATGATCCGCAGAAGATCGGAGTCGCTTTACTGTGAATGACCGCCTGCCGTAAGGCAGCTTTCAGCTCAGGGATAGTGATTTCTTCGCCATCCAGGTATTTAACGATCAGGGCGTCATCCAGCTCGGCAATCTTTTCGACCAACTGGGCGCGCATTTCCTGGGCCGGCTTGAGCATGTCAGCCGGAATGTCTTCATAGGTCATTTCCCTGCCCAACTCGTCCGACCAGTAGATGGCCTGCATGCTCAGCAGGTCAATCACACCGCGGAAGTTTGACTCGCTTCCGATTGGGAGCTGCATTGGGATTGGGTTCGCACCCAGGCGATGACGGATGCTCTCGATGGTCATTTCAAATGAGGCGCCGGTCCGGTCCATTTTATTGGCAAAACAAATGCGGGGCACCGTGTAGCGGTCCGCCTGGCGCCAGACAGTCTCGCTTTGCGGCTCAACTCCTTGCACAGAGTCAAAGATCACTACACCGCCATCCAGCACCCTGAGGGAACGCTGGACTTCAGCCGTAAAATCAATATGCCCGGGAGTATCAATGATATTGATCTGATACCCCTTCCATTCACAGGTCACCGCTGCAGAAACGATCGTGATGCCGCGTTCACGCTCTTGCACCATCCAATCGGTTACCGTAGTTCCATCGTCCACCGAGCCCATCCGGTACGTTTTACCAGTATAAAACAGGATACGCTCGGTCGTGGTTGTTTTACCAGCGTCGATGTGGGCGATGATACCAATATTACGGTACCGCTCTAACGGGAAGGTGCGCGCCATTTAATTCCTTAACTGGGTCAAAAAAAATTACAGCCCTGCTTAGAGGCGGTAATGAGAGAAGGCGCGGTTGGCTTCGGCCATCTTATGAGTTTCTTCGCGTTTGCGGACTGCAGCACCCTGGTTGTTGGCTGCATCGAGCACTTCGCCAGACAGCTTTTCCGCAAAGGATTTACCCGCCCGGGCTCTGGAAGCATCAAGAATCCAGCGCATTGCCAGGGTCATCCGCCGGAATGATGGAACTTCCATAGGCACCTGGTAAGTGGCTCCGCCTACACGACGAGGGCGAACTTCCATGATAGGGCCCACGTTTTTAAGCGCCTGGTCTAGAACTTCGGCCGGGTTTTTGCCGGTGCGTTCTTGCACAATATCCAACGCATCATACATCACACTGACAGCCGTGCTCTTCTTGCCGCGCCGGAACAGGCGCTGGATCAAGGATGCCACGACTATACTCTGATATTTCACATCGGGAGCTACTTCCCGCTTTTCTGGTTTCGTCCTTCGCATGCAAATTTCTCCATCAAATCAAAAAACTACTTGGGACGCTTGGCGCCGTACTTGGAACGGCCCTGGGCACGTTTGGCAACACCGGTTGTGTCCAGCGTGCCGCGCACAATATGGTAGCGCACACCAGGCAGGTCTTTGACACGTCCGCCGCGCACCAGCACGACCGAGTGTTCCTGCAGGGAGTGACCCTCACCAGGAATGTAAGCCGTCACCTCGAGCCCATTGGTCAGGCGCACACGGGCAATTTTGCGCAAGGCTGAATTAGGCTTTTTAGGAGTGGCGGTACGCACTGAAGTGCACACACCCCGCTTTTGGGGCGCGCCTTCATCCTGGCGGATGCGGCGTTGCTTCTTCGTGTTCAGGGTGTATTGCAAGGCCGGAGCTTTACTCTTGGCCTTCTGGACCTTACGTCCTTTGCGAATCAATTGGTTGATCGTTGGCACCTTTTTTGCCTCCAAAACAAGAAAAAAACGGACTGTTGAACGACTTTTTTCAATAAGTGAGGCCATCGCTTGAAATGATGGCCTCATCATTCATTGACACAGGGCAGGGATTATCCTCCCCTTTTCGGGCAGCGGGGTAAGATTATATCATGGGCAATATTTAGAGTCAAGACAGTCACCTTACCCCATTTCGTCCAGGCTCTGTCCTAACCCGAGCAAGCCGGTATCCAGTTTGGGCGGGCGTACCCGTTCTTCATCTTTCCCGAAGCGGATAACTTCACCCGAATCCATGACGGCTTCCACCGCCAGGCCTAGGCTCTGCAGTTCTTTGACCAGCACTCTGAAAGATGCCGGCAGGCTGGGTTCTTCGATCTGCTCACCCTTGACAATGGCTTCGTAGGTGTTGACGCGACCTTGCACATCATCTGACTTCACTGTCAGCATTTCCTGCAGGGTATAAGCCGCACCGTAAGCCTCCAGTGCCCAAACTTCCATTTCGCCAAAGCGTTGCCCACCAAACTGAGCCTTGCCGCCCAGTGGTTGTTGCGTTACCAGGCTGTATGGGCCGGTAGAACGAGCATGTACTTTATCTTCCACCAGGTGGTGCAGCTTGAGCATGGTCATCACACCAATCGTCACCGACTGATCAAATGCCTGACCAGTCTTGCCATCGCGCAGGATTTGCTTGCCCAGGATCGGCATCGGTTGACCAGTTTCGACCATCAATTCTACGGCGCGTTTCCGCACTTCTTCAGGGGAAGCATCACCAACCACGACTGCAAATTTATGCAGCCACATCTTCAGGCAGACATTCAAGGCATTCAAGTCTTTCTGCCGGATAAATGGCGCCGCAATAGGAACATTATTGAAATCAAGAATGTCATCCGGATTAAAATCGTGCTCGCGCAGCCATTCTGTCAGGACTGCCCGGCGCGCATTGGTCTCATTCTGAAGGGCGTAAATATCATAGCCCTTATCAGCCAGCTTCTGCTCCAGATAAAGCAGGCGCACTTCATCATCATCACGAATGCTCTCAGGCGTGTATTCCTGGGTCTTGAGCCATTCCCACGCCTGGCTGGCAGCTTCTTCCCAGGCTTGGTCCATCATCCAGGCGCGTGCCAGTTCGGCTTCGATTTCGGTTTCATTGGCGCCATCGAACACCGGGGTAATCGCCCGGAAGCCCAATTTTCTGGCAGCCCAGCCCAGGTGAGTTTCCAATACCTGGCCAATGTTCATACGGCCAGGGACGCCCAACGGGTTCAAGATGATATCCACCGGTGTGCCATCCTCAAGGAAAGGCATGTTTTCGACCGGCACAACGCGTGAAACGACGCCTTTATTCCCGTGGCGTCCAGCCATCTTATCACCCGCCGTGATCTTGCGGCGCTGCGCCACTGAGACACGCACCATCGTATCTACACCCGCCGAAAGATCAGTGTTATCTTCACGGGTGAAGACCTTCACATCTACCACCTTACCGCGCTCGCCATGCGGCATGCGCAATGAAGTATCTTTGACATCGCGCGATTTTTCACCAAAAATAGCGCGCAGCAGGCGCTCTTCAGGGGTCAGTTCTTTTTCACCTTTGGGGGTAATCTTGCCGACCAGGATATCATTCGGACCCACTTCAGCGCCAATGCGGATGATGCCGTGCTCGTCCAGGTCCTTGATAGCATCTTCACCCACGTTGGGAATATCGCGCGTGATCTCTTCTGGTCCAAGCTTAGTATCGCGGGCTTCCACCTCATATTTTTCAATATGGATGGAAGTAAAGCGGTCTTCCTGCACCAACTGTTCGGAGATCAGGATGGCGTCTTCAAAATTGCCGCCTTCCCATGAAACGAAGGCCACCATTACATTTTGACCTAAGGCCAACTGGCCATCCTTAGTGGAAGATGAATCCGCCAGAATATCGCCCTTGTGTACGCGCTGGCCTTTGATGACAGCCGGGCGCTGGTCAATACAGGTGCTCTGGTTGGAACGCTGGTATTTGCGCAGGTGATAGGTGCGGATTGATCCATCGGTGTTACGCACCACTACCCGTTGGCCGGTGACCGAGGTCACTTCGCCTTCTTCATCCGCTACCAGTAGCTGGCCAGAATCGATAGCGGCAAAGGCTTCCATACCGGTCGAGATGATCGGGATATCTGGTGTGATGATCGGAACCGCCTGGGCTTGCATGTTCGAGCCCATCAAGGCACGGTTGGCATCATCATGCTCCAGGAAGGGGATCAGCGCGGCGCTGACGCCCACCACCTGGTGCGGGGCCACATCCATATAGTTGACACTGTCTGCCGTAGAAACGATGAAGTCGGAGTGGTGACGGCAGGAAATGCCAGTATCCAACACGAATTCATTGTTCGCGTCAAGCAGCGTGTTCGCTTGAGCAATGACAAATTTATCTTCAGCATCCGCTGAAAGGTATTCAACTTCATCTGAAACAAAAGGCGCCACAAAAATGGTGGGTTTTTTCAATTTTTGAATTGCGGGCAACATTTCAGCTAAAGGCCGTTCACCTTTTTTGGCAATCACTTCGCCAGTTTCAGGGTCTTTAAGGTCTTCCAGCAGCAGCCGGTCGACCAGGCGCGGATCAGTGGACGGAAGCACTTTAATTACCCGACGGTAGGGCGTCTCAATAAAACCATATTCATTGACACGGGCAAAGTTCGCCAGGCGGCCGATCAAACCAATGTTTGGTCCTTCAGGCGTCTCGATAGGGCAGATGCGGCCGTAGTGCGAATGGTGCACATCACGCACATCGAAACCCGCCCGTTCACGGCGTAAACCACCCGGGCCCAGGGCTGAAAGCGTGCGCTTGTGGCGCAGTTCGGCCAACGGGTTGGTCTGGTCCATGAACTGAGAAAGCTGGCTGGAGCCAAAGAACTCACGGAGCGCTGCCACCACCGGGCGGATGTTCACCAGGCTGACCGGAGAGATGTTATCCTGGTCACGGATCGACATACGCTCTTTGATCACCCGTTCCATACGGCGCAGACCGATGCGCAGTTTATTTTGGATCAGCTCGCCAACGGTCTTGACCCGCCGGTTGCCCAGGTGGTCAATATCGTCCTTGTCTTCCATTTCATTGTTAATCATGATCATGCGCCGTACCAGGTGGACTACGTCCCATTTGGTCACGGTTCGATGTGTCACCGGAATATGCTCGGTCAGATCCAGCTTTTGAGAGAGCTTATAGCGCCCTACGCGTTCCAGGTCATAATGACGCTGGTCAAAGAGCTGCTCCTGAAGAAACTGCTTGGCGTTATCGAGCGTCGCCGGATCACCTGGACGCATGCGTTTGAAGAACTCCAGGATGGCTGCCTGAGCAATCGTCATATCGCCGGTCAGGTTCCAGGGAGGTTCCTGGCGCAGGGTCGAGGGGATAAAAAGGCGATCTGGATTGTTATCCACATCCTGGAAGAGTGCAATCAGTTCTTCGTCAGAGCCCAACTTGAAAGGCGAATCGGCCAGGCCATCGTCCACTGCGGCCATGGCACGCAGGAAGATGGTGATGGGCACGGTGCGTTTGCGGTTGAACTTGAGGATAATATAGTCATTTTTACGGGTCTCGAATTCCATCCAGGCGCCGCGGTCAGGGATCAGCTTGGCCATTGCCAAACGTCGCCCGGTAGCACGGTCGACCGGGGCTTCAAAATATACACCCGGGGAGCGAATCAATTGTGAAACCACCACACGTTCAGTACCATTAATGATGAATGTGCCTTTTTCGGTCATTTCGGGAAAATCGCCCAGGAAGATATCTTGCTTGATGGGTTCAGGCACTTCCGGTCCAGCCAGTAAAACAGAGACATACAACGGGCTGGAATAAGTTAAATCACGTTCCACACAATCTTCGATCGTGTGCTTTGGATCACCAAACCAATACTTCAACCCCCACTGCTTGGCTTCGGGGGTTCGGCTGGGGAAAAACAGTTTCATTCCTTTGTTATACGATTCGATGGGGGAAATTTCATCGAAAAGGTCAACCAATCCATCGGCTTTAAGCCTCAGGAACGACTCGATCTGAACTTCAATCAGATCAGGAAGGTCAAAAATTACCGGAATACGTGCGTAAGATTTTGTCGGCAAAACAGAAGCCATTGGTTTCTCCTAGGTCTAAAACCTGGCTGAAATGGATGATATACACAAGACTGTTTATTATAGTCTCTTTTAACAATTACGCAAGCATTTATTATAACAACTTTGCCAATGAATTACAAGAATCTTTAAGATTATGGGTTCGTTACTGTTCCAGGGGAAAGATGGCGAATTGAAGCTTACGTGGGTGCTGCGCACCCACGTAAGCTTCAATTCGCCAGTTCCTCTCCCTGAAATTGAAAAACACCCCAAGTTTTATTCATTCGTTTCCCACTTGTGATTCTTAATCCGGTATTTTTTCACCTGGATAATTTCACCTTCCACTTTACCTCTGGCATAAATTCTTAACAACCCATAAGAAGGACACAACCGGCGGCTGATGCTGGAACTGGCTGAACCCGGGTTGAAGACCAGTCTCCCGGCAAACCGCAAATTTTCAGGATAATGCGTATGCCCAAAAATGACCACATCTGTTTCCGGGACCGTATTTAAAAGCACGGGCAGATAACGGTCAAGGATATAACCATGCTGTAAATAAATCAGCTTATCCAAAAAATAATTTTTCCAGCCGCCATGACCGTGCATTATTGCTAGGCGTAAACCGGCCAGCTCAATCACTTTTACCATAGGTAGTGAATTGCCAAAAACCAGGTCGCGATTTCCACGTACTGCATCGACCGGCGCAATCTGTTCCAGCTCAGCCAGCACAAAGGGCATGGAAATATCTCCAGCATGGAAAATCCGGCTCACTCCGGCAGCTCGCAATCCCGCCAGGATTTCCGGATTCACCCGGTCGACCCGGTCAGGGATATGTGTATCCGAAATCACGCCCACCGTGAGCAACGGATTATCATTACCAGGATCGGTATTCATCAGAAGTTAAAATCCTTATTACATCCTGCTGCGCCTGCTGGCTGTCCTCAAAGCGCACCCCATGTATACCCAATGCTTTAGCCGCCTCGATATTTGCCGGAAAATCATCCACAAAAATTGCTTCCTGTGGCTGCACGCCCAGCCACTCCAACGCCAGATAAAAAATCCGTGGGTCGGGCTTTGCCAGGTGAACTTCTGCCGAATACACCAGTACATCAAACACGTCCAATAAATGGAAGCGTTCATCCGTTTCCTTGCGCGTTTCCGACCAGGTGTTGTTGAGCAAGCCGGTTTTAAACCTGGGCCTTAATTTTCCAATGAAGTCGTGCAATTCCTGGTCACAGAAGTCTCCAGCCCAAAACTGCAGCTTAAAATTCGCCAGTTTCCCATCCGGGATATTCAAGGTGTGCTACCATCTGCCAGAGGCCGCTTTCCGGTATCTCACCGGTAGTGCCCCTGACCGCTTCTTCAGAATCAAAGACCAGGGCACTCAGCTCTGCCCGTGTCCGGTTGTAACGCTTCGCCAGTCGCTCGCGCGGCTGCTGGTCCTGGGTACGGATCAGCACCCCGCCCACATCCCAGATGACTGCTTTAATAGGAGAAATAATTTCCAAGACCGGGCAGGCTCCTTTCCCGAAATAATCCGGAATAGTATAACACTCTTTAAAATGGCTTGCAGGTGCGCTGCAAGTCTTCGATCCGACCACCAGTACAACTGCCGGGCAGTTTTAGATTTGCGCTTATCAGGCAGGAGTAGAAACCATTCCCCAATATTCTCCCGCTGCCCTTTCCCACGAAAAGCCTTGCTGGATGTGCCGGACACCATGCGCCAGCATACGGGCATAGTGCTGCGGCTGCTGGTACACCCTTACACCATCTTCCAGGGCTGACTGGAACTGGTTTGCCATGGCTTTTACCAGCGGGTAGCGGCTGCGTTCTTCCAACCGGTCGGGATTGCCGCCCCTTGCATCATAACCTGCCTGGTTAATGCTACGCCAGTCATCCATCTCCGAAACCAGACCTTCCGGCTCACGGAATAAAATGCCGCTAGGGCGCTCAGTGCTCGCATACCAGCGGTTTGCCAGCCGCCTGGCAGCTGGATTGAAGGCCATTCCCCCCCGCCAGGGAACGATCTGTTGAACAATTCCGCCCGTCGCCCGGCCAATGCCAGGGGTACCATTGAGATAAAACTCATTCGCCATGCCAAACGGCTCGTACAACGAAGGCATCAGCCCAAAAGCTGCCCCTTGCAGCGCCGCCGTGAATCCTTCCTTAAAAATGAACGGCATCACCAGCACCCGCTGTGAAAACTGCCCTGCCAATTTTTCCAGGAAACCTAACCCTTCTTTGCCTTCGTCCCCTGGGATCGGGAAAAATAAGAAGTGGCCTGCGCCGCCGCTTTCCAGATAACGCCTGACGGCCAGGGCGGCCACATCGTAACCTTTCTGGCGCGTATCGTCGCGGCCAGCCATTACAAACCACAGGCTGTCTGCACCCACGCTGAACTGCCGCAGGTCGCCCCAGGCCGGGCGATCAGGCGAAGGCACAAATGACTCCAGGGCTTTGACAGCGGCTGCCTTACGCTGCGTTTTCCAGGCTTGAAAAGGGCCATGCTCCCCGGCCAGCGCCAGCTGCAAAACCTGCGAGTCGACCGCCAGGCTGGCAAATGGGCCATTATCCACACCCACCAGGCGTCCGGCCAACATCTTTTGCAGGTGGGGCGCCATGATCCGGGCCTGGTAAGTATCCTCTGCCAGGTCAGCCGCGAACTGCCGTGAAACCGTAAAGACCGGCTCATTCCTACCCACCAGCACCCGTTCCAATACAGAAGCCCGGCTGCTGCCGACTGGCCCCGGGCAGCGCTCAGGATCAATCCCCACCTGGCGCAGCTCCGCTGGATCGACTCCGCCGCTGTCATAGCTGTTGTGCATGGTCAGGAAAGACCGGCAGGATAAAGACCTCTCATCCAACGCCAGCTGGATGGTAGCGCCTTCCCAATCCTGCATCATCAAAATCCAGTCTGCTGCCGGGTCTAGCAGCACCAGGGCCCTGGCCGCCGCTGACCCATAGAAAAGTGCATCCCGCCGCAGGTTAGCACCGATCTCCTGCTGGGTATGGCCCACATCGTAAGGGTGTCGACTCCCGTCAAAAAAGCGGGCATCTTCCACCTGCAGGAAGACCCAGGCCAACCCGGCCTGGTCCACCAGTCTTCCAACCTTAACCTCCATCAACAGGTCCCCAAACGGCACGCCTACCACTCCCAACCAATCCAGGGCAAGCGCCGTTGTCTTCTCGATCTGATGGTGATAAGGGGTGATGACAACCGTTTCCAGCCCCGAAGCTGCCTTCACATAACCCGGCAGGCGCGCCATCACCGCCGCAATCCCCCCGCATGGGGCATATGGTGTTTCATAAGATGTAAATGCGATTTTCCGGTTCATTTTTTAAATTTATTTCCTTTTTTACGACCTTGGCTGCCTTTGGGCCCTGGCAGCATAGCTTCTTCAATCGACTTTCGCCCGCGACACACGCTTGCGCAGCGCCTGGATGCGCTCCTTCGATTCAGCGCGGGCGGTTAAAAACAACTGGTAATTGGCGCCTTCTTTATGAAGCGTCTCGAGGATAATGTTCTCAGCCGCCACAAACTCGGCCCCTACATCGGCTACCTCGCTGGCGATTTCGCGGGGGATCGTCGTCACCCCGTTGCAGTCCGCATGGAGCAGGTCATCCGGGTAAATCGCAATCCCGCCCACGTGCACCGGCACGTGCACCTTCGGGATATGGCAGTATCCATGAGCAGAGATAATACCACTGGAAAATACTGAAAAACCGATCCGCCGCACCTGGTCCAGATCACGCGCCGCCCCGCTGGTGATCAGCCCGGTAGCGCCAAAAGTCTGGTAGGTAGTGCACATGATCTCGCCGAAGGTGGCTGCCACCGGCGGGCTGTCAACATCCTGGAACACCACCACCGGCGGCCCAGAAAGCTCGCTGAAACGCGCCACCTGGTCCTCCATCGCCGAATACACGTCACCCTTCTGCGGTGGAGCCGAAGATCGGAAGGTTGCCGTGGCGGCAAACCCGACTACCGGCGGCATTTCCGGGAAACAGGCTTTGATGCGGTCATCCATAAAACCAGTATTGCGCGGCCGTACCTCGAAAACTTCGATGATATTGCAAATAGTAGGGGTATCAAAAGAACGTAGTTTTGCCAGGGTTTCAGGAGTAATCGTCACTGGAAATCTCCTTGGTTTTTGTTATTATTTTACCCCTTATCCTTTTATTCCTTGATATCCCTTAAAATTTTATTAAATCTTGCTTGTCCCTAACTCTTTCCCAGGCCTGAGTTCCTTTTCAAATAAAATCGTACTGCGCACCACTCGCATCCCGACCCGCTCGTATAATTTCGCAGCGCCTGTCAGGCTGCCAGCATCCACCATCAGACTAACTCGAGGTGTACTGCGCCGGTAGAATTCGCTGAAAGCATATCGCAATAACGCCAACCCCAATCCCTGGTTGCGCCAGGACAGGCGCACGCCCAGCGGTCCCACAGAACCCATCGCTTCATCTTCAGGCACGTGCGGCCGGCAAATGCATACTCCGGCCATCTCGCCGTCTGCCATCGCCACGAACCACAAAGAAGGGTCAAAATCCTATCCGCTGCCTGCCTGGCTTATAAAGCGCGTGTAATACTGCTCGAAGGGTTCCTCGGCCACACCCCATTGATCTTTAAAGGAATCCTGGATGGTGCGCACAATCTCCCTTTCTTCTTGCCCCACCAGCATACTGCGGAGAATGATGCCCTGGGGCACTTCCGGTGCAGGCGGGGCCGCCTCCATCTCGATCTGCATGTTCCAATAACTTCGCACCGGTGGAAAACCGACCGCATTAAAAAGCGGGCGAGAATCCTGATCAGCTTTGTACTGGCCTTGCCACAACACCACGCGGGCTTCTGCTGGTGGGAGTCCCAGGCTTTTTTGCGCCCGTTCTTCCAACCAAGCCAGCAAAAGGCGCCGATGCCGCGTCCCTTGTAGTCAGGATGCACTCAACCCCATGAATTCAAGTGGACGTGCGGCTCAGCCATATCCACAAATTCAATATAGGCCACCGCCTGCCCTGTTGGCGTCAGAACCAGTTGGGTATCGGTCTCAATATCAAAACCCTCGCTCTTCCACCAGTGCAGGGTGCTATCCACGGTTTCCTGGTTGATCCCTAACAAGGCCTGCGAGTATGCATTTAACAAATCTACAGTCGCCTGGGCATCATCCATACGTACCGGGCGAGCAGTATAAGGTTGAGGTGGTTTTATTTCCATTTTCTTTTTTCCTATCTCTGCTTTGTATTCTTTAAATTCTACGTATCTTTGTGTTTAATCTTTTTTTTGTCTTTGAAGTTCCTTCCACTCGCTCCGCAGGATGCCCATATACACCATATCCCAGCGCCGCCCGTCACGCATCAGCCAGGAGCGCCCGCGGCCTTCGTGCTTAAAACCTGCATTCTCATAGGAGCGGATGCCACGCGGGTTGTACTCAAACACATCCAGCGAAACCCGGTTCAAGTTCAGCTCTCTGAAAGCAAAGCGCAGTACCAATCTCATGGCGTCTGTGCCGTACCCTTTACCCCAGTATTCACGCTCACCCAGGCCAATCCCCACCCAGGCATTGCCGGCTGTCCAATCGAACCCCCCCAGGGTGGTGTCTCCGATTAGCCGGTCATCCTCCAGGGAGTGAATGCCAAAGAAAATCGTATCCGCTTTAAACTCTTTCTCAAACCATTCCTGCATTTGTTTGGCGGGCCACAAGGCAGCCGGCTCGATGTTGAGCAGGCGGGAATATTCACTATCCTGCACCCAACGCTCAAGGGCTGCGGCGTGTTTTTCGATTTCCAGCGCCTTTAAACGCACCAACTTCCCGGTCAGTGTAGATGTGTCCATCATGATTCCACCTCCTTTTTCAGCTTTTCCCAGTCTTCTGCCAGGCAGCCGTAGAGCAGCATATCCCAACGCCGCCCGGCGCGGTAGCACATTTCACGCTGGTGTACTTCCAGCACAAAACCGGTCCCTTCATAAAGCGCGGCGTATTCCAGGTTATAGCCCGGCACCGGGGCAGTCACCCGGTACAGGTTCAGCTCGTTAAAGATGTACCCAAGCGCCATCTCTACCGCTTCGCAGCCATACTGCAGCAGGTCAACGGTCTCGCCTATGCCGATCCTTAAGAATGTTGACCGGTTCGACCAGCTCATCCAGGGCAAGTGCATGAAACCGATCAAACGATCATCTGTCTTCAGCCGGATAGCAAAAAAGAACTGGGTTCCCTTTTCGCTCGATTCCTTTACATTCTCCTGGTACTGTTTTTTAATCTCTAAGGCCATCAGGGGATGGGCGATTGCTTGCCGCATCTGGGCTGCATACGACAGGTCGTGTGTCCAAACCGATTCCTGCGCAGCGTCTTTTTCAGCATCGACTGCCGCCAGACGGAGATTGACGCCGCTAAACAACTGTGTGCCGATCATGGATTCACCTCCGAAAGTTTTAAATGAAAAACCATCATACTTTCTCCTCTGCAAGTTCTTCCTGGTCTTTGTTTACCAGCTTCTTACCGGTCAACGCGGCGTAAAGCTCATCCAGTGGGTGCCGCCGGCAGGCACCGCCATCGTAGGTGATCAGCTCAAACCCTCCGATCTCGTCTGATAGCTGGCAAAGATCGGCTAACATCTCCTTGCCCCGCACCAGCATACAGGACCGGAAGACAAACACCTGCCGGAACAAGCCGGCGCGCAGATCGTGTTTCATCTGGTGATATGCCAGGCGGGCGCTGCAATCCGACGAATTGACATCCAGGTAAATTGCTACCAGGTTCTGCGGCCTAAGGTCTTGTTGGATGACCGACAACCCGCCCAGTAGATTGCGCCGTCCAGACAGGCTGAAAGCTGCTTGCGGCTCAAGCTCGCCGCACACATAGAAACCAAAGGCGCTTTCTGTTCCTACAGCCTGCTCGTTGAAATAATCTACGCGGGAGCTGCCAGGTTTCATCAGGGTTTCAAACATTTTGGGCCTCCTTTCGTAACACTCGGTCAAGCAAAATAAAAAGACCAGGGGGGATGCCCGTGGCCTTTTAGGCGCTTAATAAAAAGGACCACGGGCTTGGTAGTGCACCCGTGGCCTTTAGAGATTACTTTTCGGTCTTACCGGTGCATAGGTGCACTACGAGAAGGCAATTCATACCCGCCATCATCGGCGACGGTAAGAATGCGAACTGTGCTTTTACTGTCAATAGCCTTCTCCATGAATAAACCTTTCATTAAAATTAGATTAACTAAAAAATTTTATCACCCATTTTTAGGAAATGTCAAGGGTTTATGGGGATAATCGTATTTTGTCAGCATAACCTGCCCTTCCGTCGACAACACCAGGTCAAAAAATGCCCTAGCCAAATCTCTGTAATATAAACGATTCCACCATCCACCTCACCCAGCGACACATTGGTCACCACCGCTTTGACATTATCTTCGTAAGACACCTAATAAACAAATATTACCACATGCTATAATCTTATGACCATGAGCAGCTCTGCCCCACCCAACGCCCGTTACCTGCCCGTCCTGAAAGTGCTCTACTTCCTGTATTTCGCAGCTATCGGCAGTTTTTACTCATTCCTGTTCATTTATTACAACCAGATCGGCCTCAACGGCAAACAAATGGGCGCCATCATCTCGATCGGACCGTTGATCGGGCTGTTTGCAGCCCCCTTTTGGGGCTGGTTGAGCGACCGGCTCAATCTCACCCGCCCGTTATTCCTGTTCTCCGCCGGGGGCGGCATGCTTCTGGTCTTCTGCCTGGGCAGCACTCGCAGCTTTGCCGTGATCCTGCTCATCAATATCCTGATGGCAATCATCACCAGTCCAATGAATACACTGTTAGACAGCACAGCCCTGGTCTTACTGGGTGATCGGCGCGACCTTTACGGCCAATACCGCCTGTGGGGTTCGGTTGGTTACATTGCCACCTCTTTTATTTTTGGACAGATCGTACAGCGCTTCGGCATGCAATGGATTTTCACCGGCTACATCGGTTTCATCGCTCTTTTCCTGCTGGTCTCCTTCAGACTGCCCATCCAACGCCCCAAAGTCTCTTCTACCCTGAATAAGGGCATCCTCCAGCTTTTAACCCAGCGCTCCTGGGCCATGTTTGCCGCCAGCATCATGGTCATGTCAATTGGTTTTTACGCCATCCTTAACTTTCTGGGCGTCTATATGGTGAAAATCGGCGGCTCGGAGGGTCTGGTTGGAATTGTTGGTTCGCTGGGGGCGATCGTCGAGATACCTTTCTTGTTCACCGCCTCCGGCTGGATCCGGCGTTTTGGCAGCCGCAACATGTTGATTGTCGGCTACCTGGGATATTTTGCCCGTCTGGTCACCTACGCCGTGATGCCTTCCCCTTATTGGGCTGTCCCGGCTGTACTCACCAATGGGATCAGTTACGGTTTCTACCAGACTTCCAGCGTGGCTTACATTGGTGAAATTACTCCACCCCAGTGGAAAGCCACATCCATGGGTTTGTATAATGCCACCATCAGCCTGGGTGGATTGATCGGCGGGGTGTTAAACGGCTGGCTGCTGGATGCCGTTGGTGGAGGTAAGATGTTCGCCATCAATGCCGGGCTGCTGCTGCTGGCGGTCGTGCTCATACTGTTGGCAGGCTCGAAGGCCGGCCGGCCAATAGCCAGGATAATTCCCGTTGATAATAACTGACCCAGGTTGCTATAGCGGTTTATCTATCTTGGTGGCATGAGTTAAATAATTGGTGTAAGACTTGTAATGACAAAAACCGAGTTTTATCGCCAGACTTTACGATCCCATCCTGATTGGGATACTTTCCTCATGCAGGAGTCCGGCCTGCCTGGCCCGCGCGGCAACCTGGAGCTGGCCCAGGCAGTCGCCGATGAAGGCAACCTGGCAATCTTTGAGCGTTATGCTGCTCTGGATGCTGTTCAAGCCCCCACCAATTCACCGGCGGAATTCCTTACGGTGTGCGGAGTGATCGGGCTGGGACGACTGCTGGCAGAAGGCCAAACTGAACTTTTCCCCGAACTGCGCCACCATGCTAACGACCCGCGCTGGCGAACGCGTGAAGGGGTTGCCATGGCCTTGCAGCGCCTGGGGGACGTGGATATGGCTTCTCTCCTGGTTGAAATGCAGTCATGGGCCCAGGGTAATTTCCTGGAGCAGCGCGCCGCCGTTGCGGCCCTGTGTGAACCGCGCCTATTGAAACAGCCGGAACATTCCCGTACTGTACTTTCCATCCTGGATACGATCACGGTCTCGATCCAGCAGGCCGCTGACCGCCAGGGAGAAGCCTTCCAGGCACTGCGCAAGGGGATGGGCTACTGCTGGAGCGTGGCAGTCGCCGCCCTGCCCGACGAAGGCAAATCCAATATGGAACGCTGGTTCAAAGTGCCAGACAAAGACATCCGGTGGATCATGAAAGAAAACCTCAAGAAAAACCGCCTGGTCAGATTAGACCCCGGCTGGGTGGCCAGATGGAACTTTTAATTTATACCTCGTCTTAAAAAGGCACACCACATTTCCCACCTTACCCAGCGAGTTGGCATAGGTTATAGCCACGCGTTTACGCGGCTCAGCGATATTGAACTCCAGGTAGACCCCATCATCGCCGGGAGAATTTGGATCGTAAAGCAGCAGCTTTAGATCATCCCCTTCCAACTTGTAACCATAGACCAAAACCTGGTGGTTCCGGCCCAGGTCATTCGGGTTCCACGATTTGAGCAGGATGATGCCGATCGGGCACAGGTGGTTGGCATCGATTTCGCGGCGGATGTGAGGCCATTCGACTGCAATGGTTTTCCAGGCCCGCCCGTGGGTTACCAGTGAGAACCTTGGCAGGTCCTCGTCGCTGTCAGCTACCCGCGGGTTCATCCAAAAATAATAACGCAGCTGACCAAATGGCAGGGCAAAGCTCTCGATCAGGCGTTGACAAAGGGCTTTGAACAGCGGTCCTTGATCGGGCGCGTCTTGCTGCACTGGTGCCAGCCTGCTGGCATAGAACAGGTCACAGGTGGCGTAGATCATTCCACCGCACATCCCATTCATGGCATGCCCGCCCTTGACATCGATCCCTAACAACTTGAACTCATACGGCACATCAGCGAAGCTATTCGGGAAATGAAAACCATTCTGGCTGGGCAAGAAATTTTGAACGACTTTTTTCATAGACTAATTTTATATCTTTATGGTTTTTCCTTTATAATCAACCCGATATGGAAAAATTCCTCCAGGATGTGCAAAACTTGCTCGGTCTGCGCCTGACCCCTCGCCAGGTAAGCGCATTCCAACTCTACGAGCAGGAACTGACTGCCCGCAACGCTCAAATCAACTTAACTGCCATCCGCGATGTCGAAGGCATCCGCACCAAACACTTCCTGGATTCATTGAGCTGCCTGATGGTGATGCGCGACCGCCTGCCCCGCCGCATGATCGATATCGGCACCGGGGCTGGCTTTCCGGGCCTCCCGCTTAAGATCATCCTGCCCGGCATGCAGCTCACCCTGGTTGAATCGGTCGGTAAAAAAGCCGATTTCTGCCGGCACGTGGTTGAGACACTTAAAATGGAACAGGTGCTGGTGCTGCAAACGCGCGCCGAAGAACTGGGGCAAAACCCCTCTCACCGCGAGCAGTACGATTGGGCCGTAGCGCGTGCGGTCGCTAACCTGCCCGCCCTGGTAGAATACCTGCTGCCGCTGGTCCGGATAGGCGGTTCTATCCTGGCGCAAAAAGGTGAAAGCGGCCCGGCGGAAGCCCACAAAGCCGAACACGCCACCCATCTGCTGGGAGGTCACCTGCGCCAGTTGAGAAAGGTTAACCTGCCGGGTGTGGCGGAAGACCGCTACCTGGTGATCATCGATAAAATTGCTGCCACCCCGCCCCAATACCCCCGCCGGGTCGGGGTCCCATGCAAAGATCCCTTGAAATAAGCCGCTCTGGTTACTCTTTGCCCTTTTCTCTCAAGTGCGGGAAAAGTATCACTTCACGGATGCTGTGCTGGCCGGTGAGCAGCATGGTCAGGCGATCGACACCCAACCCAAACCCGCCTTGCGGCGGCATACCGTAAGACATGGCCCGCAGGTAATCCTCGTCCAGCGGATTGCGCAGCTCATCATCGGCGGCATAGGCCTGCCCCATTTCCAGAAAGCGCGCTTCCTGGTCAAGCGGGTCATTCAACTCGGTGAATGCATTACACAGCTCCATCCCACCTATGAAACCTTCGAAACGCTCAACCATGCTTGGATCGCCCGGTTTGGTCTTCGCCAGGGGCGAAATATCCCGCGGATAATCATACAGGAAAGTTGGCTGGATCAAGACCGGCTCCAGATAATCGCCCAGCAGCCCGTCGATCAGCTTACCGCGCGCCGTGCCCGGTTTGGGGTTCATCCCGTGCTGCCGCATGGCCTCTTCCAGGCTTTCGGAGGTCGGGAATTGCGTCAGGTCAATGCCAGTAGTTTCGATTAACCCCTGGCGTAAATCCATCCGCCGCCAGGGTGGAGTAAGGTCAATTTCGTGCCCGTTGAAGGTGATGGTGCGCCGGCCAAGCACGGTGTCGCACACAAAAGCCAACATCTGCTCAGTTAATTCCATGATCTTCAGGTAATCGGCGTAAGCCATGTAAAACTCGAGCTGGGTGAACTCGGGGTTATGTTTATAAGAGACACCCTCATTGCGGAAATCACGCCCGATTTCATAGACCCGGTCCAACATACCCACCAACAGCCGCTTTAGATACAACTCGAAAGAAATCCGCAGGTAAAGGTCTTGCCTGAGCTGGTTGTGGTGTGTTACAAACGGCCGCGCCGCTGCCCCGCCGTACAACGGCTGGAGAATGGGCGTTTCAACTTCGAGGAAATCCCGCTCCTCCAGGAACTGGCGCAGGGCGCGCACGATCGCTGCCCGTGTGCGGAAAATCTGGCGCACGTCCGGGTTGACAGCCAGGTCGGCGTAGCGCTGGCGGTAGCGTGTTTCAGGGTCAGCCAGGGTAGCATGTCTGACCAACTGCCCATCCACGATCTCATCTTTGGCTGCCGGTAGGGGTGTGATGGCTTTGGCCAGCATACGGAAAGCAGCCACACGTAGTGTGATCTCGCCCGTACGGGTACGGAACAACTCGCCATTGGCTTCGATAAAATCACCCAGGTCGAAATCCTCGGCGAGCTGGCGCATGCCTTCTTCCCCCAGCTCGTTGATGCGGAAAAAGAGCTGGATCCGCCCACTGCCATCTTCGATGTGGGCAAAATTAATTTTTCCCATCAGGCGGATGGCACGCAGCCGCCCTGCCAGGGTGGCACGCACAGGTTCCTGGTTGCCCGCGCTTTCGGCCTCGCTGAAAGCCTGCAGGGCAGCCTGGGCAGTGTGGGTCGGATTGGCGCGCGTAGGATAGGGTTCGATCCCATTGGCGCGCAGCCGCAAGATTTTTTCCAGCCGGATTTTTTCCAAATCATTGTATTCCATGAATTTATCCTCACTTTTCACCGCAGGTAAACACGATAAATGCAGATAAAAAAACCCCGCCCAAGGTAAACACAGGGGCGGGGCGAAGAGCATTGCCCCAGGTTTATTCCACCTTAAGAATCTGCACGGTAAATGTACCGGCAGGTGCGTCCACCTGGACTCGATCGCTCACTTTATGATTGAGTAGCGCTTTACCAAGCGGTGATTCATTCGATATACGCCCGGCGTTCGGGTTGGCTTCAGCCGCACCTACGATGGTATATATTTCGGACGGCGCGCCTTCTTCCTGGATGGTCACCTTCGAGCCTACTTGGACTGTTTCAGGCATGACTGGCGCGTTCTCATCGATGACACGCGCTGTGGCCAGAAGGATCTCCAGTTCTTTGATGCGTCCTTCCACAAAAGCCTGTTCATTCTTGGCAGCTTCGTATTCGGCGTTTTCGATCAGCTCGCCGCCTTCCATGGCCTCATGCAAGCGGTTGGCAATCTCCTGCCGCTTGTATGTCCGTAAAAAATCCAGTTCTTCCTGTAACTTTCTATAACCTTCACGAGTCAGGAATGAGGTAGGCATGGTTACATCCTTCGCGTTAAAATAGATTGGTTTGGCTTTTCCCTGCCCTGGGCGATACTTTTTTGAGGTTAAAAGAAACAAAAACCACTCCACATGGAGCGATTTCCATCTTTTTTTTGAAAACCCAACCGCGGGTTACCTCAATTTGTAAATATAATAACATAATTCGGCCTGCTTTGCAAGTTGAATAAAATTAATTGAATTAAATTAAAATCTGCGCAGGACCGCCAGACAGGCAGTCTCAGGTCAGGCTTCCCCATTCGTGGTTGATTTCTATCGGATTACCTGGAATGATTGCCTGCCCGGATCGCCGCTAGCCTAAGGGCAGGTGGGATCAACCCGAACCCCAGCATCAGTCCTGCGCCCTTAGGCGACCCCAGCTAAAAAACGATAACGCACATCAGGAAGGTACCAATGACCAGTTTCAAGAAAGTATTGCGCTGCTCAGGGTTAAGGAAGCACTTGACGAAACAAACTACGAACCAGATAGCCACCAGGATGTAAAACATGAGCCACCTTTTAGCGTTCCACTGACCCTATTTGACTGTCCGATGTTTTTTTATCAGCCCGACCACCTTCGATTGAAATCGATGGCTAGTAAAAAACCAAACCTGATAAATCAGGTTAGGTGAGCGACTCTATTTTTTTTCAGCGATGGTCAAAACTAATCCATAAATCACTCTTCTGAGTTGAGTCCGAAAAAGATTCTTTGACTCCAGATCGCTGTAGGTTTCAGAAGGCAATCGTAATGAATTCGAGTACTTCATAAAGATATAAGTTGCCGGCTCGACTTTTCTTTTTAACATAGCATCGATCTCTGCATCGCTTTCATACATCATCAAGGCCAACGCGGATGCATTGAAAATCAGCTTGCTGTAATAAAATTTTGCCTTCGCCCGGTTGATTTCTTCTTTTGCCGCCAGGGATGCGGCCCCATCTTTATAGAGTAACGCAAGATAGACCATCCCCAAGGCCACCTTGTTTTCATCTGCGTTACGCAAGATGGGCACAATCAAGCTTATACTATCCTGCTCGAATAATTCCTCGAAAAAATCCGCCGAATTGAAAATAAAATGAAGGCACTTGATCGGTACTTCGTCTTCAATGATCAAGTTTAGAGCTTCATCGATAATTTCAGTTACATTTAAAGACCCACGATAAGCCTTGGCAGTCAGCCTCCACAGGCTTTCGGGCTCTTTATCATGAGCCTGGGACCAATAATCGACCAGCATATCACAGGCTTCCAGGCCCAATTCACGGTTCTTCATTTCTCTCGACAGGCTGAAGGCTGCGCTGGCATAGCGGGCCATATCATCCAGATCCTTTTCTTCAGTCCGGCCCTGTTTATACCGTTCATGGTGCCATTTTGCCTGTTGTAAGGCCCAACGCACCACCTGCTCGTTTTTCAAGTCAGGGTAAGCAGCCAGAAGATTGTGGCGGTATTGAATATCCAGATCGGAATACGTCTCGAAAACTGTCACGGCTTCCTGAAACTTCATCAAGGAGCTCCTTATCGACCAATTCCTTATACAATTATAAACTAATCCTTTTGATTTATTGATGCTTTCCACCCGCCTTGACAATTTTGTAAGCATCGGCTGTGGGAGCAGAAATTTTTATAAGAGACTGCCGATTTTATCGGAATCAAAGGCAGGATATTGATATATAATGTTTGAAGCAAGGTACAAATGGGTTGACCAGACAATCCAGCTTTATGGGTTGGGTTGAGGATTGTGATAACACCAACCAGTTAATTTTATATTTGGAGGTAATTATGACCCGTAGACTCCTCTTCTTATGCTCGATGCTGCTCCTCTCCAGCCTGCTGTTCAGCGCCTGCGGTCCAAGGGGCGCAAAGGTCGAAACTTTGGCAGGCGGTACACGCGGCTTTGCTGATGGTCAAGGTATTACAGCCCAATTCGATAACCCGGCAGATGTGGCGGCCGGACCGGATGGCAGCATTTACGTGGCCGACTCGGCCAACCATCGTATCCGCAAGATCAGCGCGGCCGGGCAAGTTAGCACTCTGGCCGGATCCAACAACCCGGGCCATCAGGATGGCACGGGCAGCGCCGCCCTGCTCAGCTCTCCTACCGGTATTGCGGAAAATAACAGCGGCGTGATCGTCTTTGCCGACAGCGTTGCCACCGACCCACACCCCATGTTCGTCCGCCTGGTAAGCGAAGAAGGAAAGGTGACTGCCCTGGCAGGCAGTTCTTCAGCCGGCAGCCAGGATGGCCAGGGCACCCAGGCCTTCTTTCGCACGCCTGCTAACGTAGCCATTGATAAGGATGGTAATGTATATGTTGCTGATACCTCCAACCACCGCATCCGCAAAGTTACTCCCGACGGCAACGTTACCACCTTCGCCGGTTCGCTGGGCAGTGACGTGGTCAGCGGTTACAACGATGGCCCGGCTGCTGAGGCCCAGTTTAAATCGCCGGCCGGTATCGCTGTGGATGGTTCAGGCAATGTCTACGTGGCGGATACCGGCAACCACTGCATCCGCCTGATCGCCAACGGCCAGGTGACCACCCTGGCAGGCAGTCCTACACCAGGCAAAGCGAATGGCAAAGGCAAAGCAGCCAGCTTCAATTTTCCCAATGACGTAGCGGTTGATTCGGTGGGGAATGTCTTCGTGGCAGACAGCGCCAATCACCTGATCCGCAAAATCACCCCGGATGGCACAGTGACCACCATCGCTGGTGCCGGACAGCCGGGGTATACTGACGGCCCAGCCGCACAGGCCCAATTCCGCCTGCCGCAGGGTATCACAGTGGATAGTAAGGGTATAATTTACGTGGCTGATACCGGAAATAACTGCATCAGGAAGATAACCCCCTGAGGCGTTACCACTATTAAAGTTTATCCGTCCTCACTCCATTCCTTCAGGTGTACTAAGGATTAGAAATGACCTATCTCCCCTCAAACATCCGTTATGATACTATGCGGTACAACCGCTGTGGGCGCAGTGGTTTGAAACTGCCAGGCATTTCACTGGGCCTATGGCACAACTTTGGCGATGTCGATATTTTCGAAAACGGCCGCGCCATCGTGCGGCGCGCCTTTGACCTGGGCATAACCCACATCGACCTGGCTAATAATTACGGCCCACCCCCCGGCTCAGCCGAGGAAAATTTTGGCAGGATCATGAGCGCAGACCTGCGCCCTTTCCGGGATGAGTTGGTGATCTCCAGCAAAGCCGGTTACGATATGTGGCCCGGCCCTTATGGCGATTTCGGCTCGCGCAAGTTCCTGGTCGCCAGTCTCGACCAGAGCCTGAAACGGATGGGGCTGGATTACGTGGATATCTTCTACCACCACCGCCCCGACCCCGAAACCCCATTAGAAGAAAGCATGTCAGCCCTGGATTACATCGTGCGCAGCGGCCGGGCGCTGTATGCAGGCATCTCCAATTATAAGCCGGAAGAGACTCGCAAGGCGGCTGGCATCCTCAAGCAGCTCGGTACCCCTTGCCTGATCCACCAGCCTTCTTACAGCATGTTCAACCGCTGGGTGGAGGATGACTTGCTGGATGTGCTTGATGAAGAAGGTATCGGCTGCATCGCTTTTTCACCACTGGCCCAGGGTTTACTGACCGATCGATATTTGCAGGGCATCCCCCAGGGCTCGCGTGCTTCCAGGCCGCAGACTTTCCTGCGTCCAGAACGAATTACACCGCAGTTGCTAGCGAAGGTGAAGGCACTGAACCTGATCGCCCAGGGGCGCAGCCAGAGTATGGCGCAAATGGCGCTGGCATGGGTTTTACGTCGCAAGACTGTTACCTCCGCCCTGATAGGGGCCAGCAGCCCACGCCAGCTTGAAGACAATGTAGCCGCCCTGAACCACCTGGAATTCAGCGAAGAAGAGCTGCAAGCGATTGAGAAAATCATAAAAGAATAAATCGACCGGGCACGTCTATTGCAACGTTGGCGATATACCTCGGATTAAGCATGATTCAAAGGAGGAACCAATGTCTGTAATAAGTGATAAGGTTAAATTTTGGATTGCCATCGCATCCTTCGCCGCCATGCTCATCCTGCCGGTGGCCGCCTTTATGGTTGGCTGGATTGGCTGGGATATCAAGAAGGGCGCGCTTGCTGCGCTGATCGTTTTTATGACGTTTTTTATATTCGGATGCGTCACCCTTTTGCTGATCAAGAGGGTCCCGCCACTGGTCGCCAGCCTGCCGTTTGTAGTTGGGTTTATCTATGGTGTTTTACCAGTTCCAATCCCGGGCCCGCTGGATAACACAGGCGTGGCTTTGGTCGGCGCGCTGCTATCCTATGCCTTGTGGCTGCGGCGGACGCCAGCCACTCCGCGCTGGATCGTGCTCCCCATGCTATTTGCCGCCTCCTACAATCTGATCGGCTGGCTGATTCCTGGACCGTTTGATGAGTTTTTCATTTACCTTTTCTGCGCCGCAGTCGCCGGTTTCTTTATATACATCCTGCCAAAGAGCAAACAGGTGACAGGAGCTGTAAAGACCGCGCCGGAAGGCGAAGATGCAGCCAAACCAGCCGATGAAAGTGATATCGCCTCTGCGCTAACCCTCATCCAAGAACCGGAGGAGCAAGCAGTTTTATACCTTTAATACCCAATAAAAAAAATCAAGGCACCTCCTTTTAAGAAACCACAGATTCACTGCGGGTTTTCCTATCACTTCCAGGGGGATTAAGATAAAATTAGATGAACCCATAACGTGATCGTAGTCCGTGGTTTATTTATTTAAGCCCCGAAAAATTCCAGGTGTTTTTCTCTTGCAGGGAGCAAAAAATTGAATATTAAGATGCCTTCCGCGACTCAATTGATCCTGAAGAACCGCATCATTTTTCTGTGGGTCTTCGGATTTGTTATGATCACTTTTGGCGTGGTAATGCTTTTCATGCTGGGAGGGAAGACTACCATCACTTGCAGCCGGAGCGGGAAACAAGCCGGGAAGTGCCAGATCATCAGCAGCAGCCTGCTGACCAGCCGTACTACCCAGCTGGCATTGAAAGACTTGCAGGGGGCCGAGCTTGACGTTTCCTCGACCTCGAATGGCGATACTTATCGCGTGGTGCTGCTTACTACCCAGGGCAAAATGCCCTTCACCAGTTATTACAGCAGCAGTTCAGGCATCAAACAGCGCGTTGTCGAAGAGGTCAATGCCTTCCTCCAGAACCCGGCTGCAAAATCACTGCTTACCACTCAGGATGAAGGGACTTTGTCATTTATCATCGCACTTTTTATGGCAGGCTTCGGCATTTTGATGATCTTTTTCTTTGGGCGTCCCACGACTTATGATTTTAATAAGGCAAGCGGCCTGCTGACAGTCACTCACACCAGCCTTTTCAACGTCAGCCAGCAGGAATACCCGCTGCATGATATCAAAGGTGTGACCATCGATACATCGTATTCTGGGCGCTCCGGCACCTACCGGGTCGTGCTGTTGATGGCTGGTGGTAACCGTTTGCCGATGACCACCTTCCTCAGCTCGGGCCTCAAAGATAAACAACTGGACGCGGCTGCCATCATGGAATTCCTCAATTTAAAGGAAAATAACGGTCAAACTAACCCATAAATTGCAAGCCTCAATCTCCATCGAGGATAATCCTGAGCCCGCCGCGTTAGCTGCCATTCAGCAGGGACTGGCGGATTACAACTTGCTGTTCTCCGAGACCGATAACCACCAACTGCTTACCATCCTGCTGCACGATTCAAACAACCAGTTGGCCGGCGGATTGCTGGGCGGCACGTATTGGCGCTGGCTGCATATCGATATCCTCTGGCTGTGCGAGGATCTGCGCCAGCAGGGTTATGGCAGCCGGTTACTGCAAACCGCTGAGCAAGAGGCGGTCCAGCGCGGCTGCCGGCATGCCCACCTCGAAACCCATGACTTCCAGGCAGTACCTTTCTACCAAAAACATGGATACATTATCTTTGCCGAACTGGCTGACCTGCCCCCAAACCATATAAAATACTTTCTGAAAAAAGATATTTCTTGATGTTACCCAAATAACCGGCATGCCCGACTATTTCTCCCCACATATCGATTTTGACAACCCGCAACACATGGCAGTTTTGGATGAGCTTTCATTGTGGTCGGCGACTTTTGGCGAGCTACTCTTCGCCCACCTGCCGCTCAAGATTGGCCTGTCTGTGCTGGATGTGGGCTGCGGCAGCGGTTTCCCACTGCTCGACCTGGCCCAGCGCCTGGGCAAAGCCAGCCGTACTTTTGGCATCGACCCCTGGCGGGCGGCCCTGGAGCGGGTTCAGCAGAAAGCCCGCATCTGGCAGGTATACAACACCGCCTTGCTGGAGGGAGATGCCGCCACCATGCCCTTCCCGGCTGGCAGCTTTGACCTGCTCGTCTCTAACCTGGGAGTGAATAATTTCGCCCAGCCAGCCATTGCGCTACAAGAATGCTGGCGGGTGGCAAAACCCGGGGCCTGTCTTGCGCTGACCACCAACCTGCCAGGCCACATGCGCCAGTTCTACACAATCTACCACCAGACCTTGCGCCAGCTTGGTCTGTCCAACCGGCTGGCAGCCTTGGACCAACATATTGCCCACCGGCTGACGGTCGAACAGCTCACCACCTGGTTGGAGCATGCTGGCTTTACCCTCCGCCGGGTGAAGCGGCATTCGTTCCAATGGCGCTTCTTGGATGGCTCAGCCTTTCTGCGGCATTCCTTCATCCGCCTGGGCTTCTTGGATCGCATGCGTTCCGTGCTGCCGCCTGAAGAACAAGAAGTTGTTTTCAACCAGTTGGAAAACACCCTGAACCAGTATGCCCGCAAAAAAGGTGAGTTGAGTCTCACAATTCCAATGGCGTATCTCGAGGCTGAAAAATAGGGGATGTGTGGTTTACGAACGGTACAACGCGAACAAACCTCTAATTCATTTTTATAAATTCTTATCCTTGCCAGATTACTGACTTTAAAGTATAACCACACTGTCTTAATCTAAAACAAAACAGGATATTCCTACTCCACCCTGGCAAAATCTATGGAATCTGACAACCAAAACCCTTCTTCCTGGCTGGATCGCCCTATCTCAAGCTGGCTGCCGCGGCTGAACGTAGAAATGCTGCTGGTCATCATTATTTTGGTGCTGGCCATCGCCAGCCGCTTCTACCACGTTGACTTACGCGTCATGAGCCACGATGAAGTCAACCATGTTGTTCCTTCTTACGACCTGTTCCGCGGCCTCGGTTACCGCCATGACCCGGTCACTCACGGCCCAATGCAGTTCCACCTGGTGGCGCTGGCCTATTTCCTCTTTGGTGATAGCGACCTGACCTCACGCCTGCCGGCGGTTCTGTTCAGCATCGCCACCGTGATCATCGTGGTGTTTATCTTCCGGCGCTACCTAGGTCGCACTGGCGCCCTGATTGCCGGGCTCTTGTTCCTGATCTCGCCTTATATGCTGTTTTATGGACGCTATACGCGCAACGAAGCCTTTATAGCCTTGTTTGGCGTTTTGCTCCTCTATGGCCTGATGCGCTACCTGGATAAGGGTGATAAAAAAGCGTTGGTGATTGTTACCCTGGCCACTGTCTTCCATTTCATCACCAAAGAGACCGCCTTCATTTACACTGCCCAATTCCTGCTTTTGGTTACAACACTTTTCCTGAACGCGGTCCTGCACTTGCCCTGGTGGGATAACCAAAAACGCAACCGCTTTGTGATCCTGATAATTACAATAATTGCCCTGGTTGGCTTCACACTTGTTTTTGCAGTATGGAATTCGAGCCAGGCAAAAGCGACTGCTACACCGGCGACAGATGCCATCAATCCGGCTGCCACCTTGGCAGCCACTGCCATGACCCCTCAACACATCGCCATGCTGGTCTGCGGCGCCCTGGCCCTGCTGTCCATGGCGGGCGCCGGGTTCACCCTGGTAAGCGGCCTGGGCTGGCAGCGCATCCGCGCCCAACGTAGCTTCGACCTTCTGATCCTGGTAGGCACGCTCATCCTGCCCCAACTGGCGGCTTTCCCGGTCAAATTAATGGGCTGGGACCCATTGGATTATTCCAATATCGGCATGCTGCGCACAGCTATCTTCCTGGGGCTGTTCTTCGTTATTTCAACCGTGATCGGCATCTGGTGGAAACCGCGCTTCTGGCTGTTCAATGCGCTCTTGTTTTACGGTATCTATATCGTGTTCTACACCACCTTTTTCACGAATGGGCGCGGCTTTTTTACCGGGATTATCGGCTCGTTGGGTTACTGGCTGGCACAGCAGGGTGTCAACCGCGGCAGCCAGCCCTGGTATTTTTATGCGCTGATCCAGATCCCGATCTATGAGTACCTGGCCGCACTGGGTAGCCTGTTGGCTCTGTATTTTGGTCTGCGTCACAACCTTTTCTCTCATATTCCCGGTTTTACCCCTGCCCACCAGCCGGTCGAAATCCTGCCAGAGCAGGAACTGCCGGCAGTTGAAGACCCTGAGCCGCCGATCGAATCCATCGAAGAACTGCAGCCAGAACCCGGGCGAAGCTGGTTCGAACCGGTCGCAGGTGAGCTGGATGACCAGAAACCCCACCCGGTCCCGATCCTGGCAATCTTGCTCTTTTGGTCAGTCACCAGCCTGGTCACCTTCAGCATGGCCGGCGAGAAAATGCCCTGGCTGACGGTACACATTGCCCTCGGTCTGCTGCTCACCGCTGGCTGGGGATTAGGCTTCCTGGTGGATGACACCCCCTGGAAGCAGATCGCCAACAAACGCGGTATATTGGCGCTGCTGTTAACCCCCGTTTTTATCGCCAGCACGGCGGGGCTGTTTACCGGCTTACTCGGCAGCCAACCGCCCTTCCAGGGCAATACGCTCGAACAACTCACCGCCACCAGTAACTTCCTGCTTTCGCTGGTGGCCATGCTGGGCAGCGGCGTTGGCATCCTGTACCTGTTGAAGGATTGGCCCTGGGGTAATATCATCCGGATGGCAGCGGCAGTTTTCTTTGCTCTCACCGCCATATTAACCGCCCGCACGGCCGCCACCGCCTCGTACATAAATTATGACACCGCCTTAGAGTTCCTGGTCTATGCCCATGCTGCCAGCGGCCCGAAGGAAATTCTGGCACAGATCGAAGACGTTTCCATGCGCACCACTAAAGGTAAAGACCTGGTGGTCGCTTATGACAATGACGGCCTCTACCCCTACTGGTGGTATCTGCGCGATTATCCCAACCACAAATGGTACACCGACAAACCTACCCGCGACCTGCTGCAAGCCCCGTTGATTATCGCCAGTGAAGCCAACTACAGCAAACTGGATCCCATCGTCAAAGATAATTACGTTTACTTTGAATACATGCGTCTGTGGTGGCCTATGCAGGATTATTTCAATCTGACCTGGGACCGCATTTGGGGCGCCATTAAAAATCCGCAAATGCGCCAGGCGCTCTTCAACATCTGGCTGAACCGCGACTACACCCTGTATGCCCAGCTCACCAACAACCAGAACCTGACGTTGGAGACCTGGCAGCCGAGCAGCCGCATGCGACTTTATATCCGCAAGGACATCCTGAGCGAAATCTGGACTTACGGCGCCGCCCCGATTGCTCCCCAGGAGGTCAAGGCCGATCCGTATGCGAAAAAGATCATCCAGCTTAGTCCTGACCTGAGCTTTGGCTCACCCGGCGCCGACCCGGGCATGTTCAACATGCCCCACGGCCTGGCGATCGCCCCAGATGGCACGATCTTCGTGGCTGATGCCCGCAACCACCGCATCCAGCACTTCACCGCCGATGGCCAACTCATCAAGACCTGGGGCAGTTTCGCTGAAAGCTCCAATGACAATATAGCCCCACCCGGTATGTTCAACGAGCCCTGGGGAGTGGCGGTTTCGCCGGATGGCTCGGCGGTCTATGTGACTGACACCTGGAACCATCGCATTCAGAAGTTCACCTCCGACGGCCAGTTTATCAAGACCTGGGGATACTTCGGCCAGGCAGAGAAACCAGAGGCCTTCTGGGGACCGCGCGGTATTGCGGTAGATGCCAAAGGTAATGTCTATGTAACCGACACCGGTAACAAGCGGGTGGCAATCTTCACCTCGGATGGCGAGTTTATTACCCAGTTTGGTGAAGCCGGGATCGATTCAGGCCAGTTCGATGAACCGGTTGGCATCGCCGTGGATAGCAGCGGTAATGTATATGTCAATGACACCTGGAACCAACGCATCCAGGTCTTCACCCCCGATGCCAGCGGCAAAGTCTTCACCCCCGACCGCACCTGGGATATCAACGGCTGGTTTGGGCAATCGTTGGACAACAAGCCGTTTATCGCAGTAGATAGCTCGGGCAATGTCTTTGTCACCGACCCGGAAGGCTACCGCGTGCTCGAGTTCGACCTGCAGGGCAACATCCTGCGTGTCTGGGGCGATGTGAGCGACAACCTCACCACCTTTGGCCTGCCCTCGGGTATCACCCTGGATGCCGAAGGGCGGGTCTGGGTCAGCGACGCCGGTAATAACTCCCTGATGCGGTTCACCCTGCCGGCACAATTACCTTAACGGTTTCATCACGCAAAATTAGATTGTGAGTGGTAAAACCACCCACAATCTAATTTTGCGTTTTTCTCGCCCTTCCCGAATCGCACTCTCAGGGGTAGGAAGGGGGTTGGCCTTTTTTCCTATTTCTCAGACTTCAACGCGCTGTGAAATGTCAGGTGGAGCACGAAGCTGACCAGGCTGACCACCAATGCGCCCAGGAAAGCAGGTAGGAAACCATCCACCGTGAAACCGACCCCGAACGAAGTCCCAAGCAGACCTGCCAGGTAAAAGAGCAGGGTATTGATCAACAGGGTGCCTAAACCCAGGGTCAAAATGAGCAGCGGGCAGCTCAACACGATCAAAATTGGACGCAGGATAGCATTGATCAAACCAAAGATCAGCGCCAGCCAGATGAAGGATAGCCAGTTCGTATTCTGTGGTGTGATGCCGTGCCCGTTCATAATGGCAACCGCCGCATACAGCGCCACAGTGTTAACTAACAGATGGATGATAAATCTTTTCATGGTCTTTTCCTTTCTTATATCCATTTCCTAATAATATACGGAATTTAATACAAAAAGTTGCGTAATTGCTCAAACTGTGACAGCGGAATTCGCAAAAAAAGGGTTGCGGAATTTCCACTGCGAAAGTATAAGCCTGAGCAGTTGTGTTATTTAAACTTAACTTCCATCCACACCAGCACATTTTGACGTTCGAACCCGGCCTGCTTGAAGGCCTCGTTGGCTCTGCCCGCCGGGTAATTGACCACCAGGATATGCCCATTATGGATTGAGCGCTGCACGTAAGGCAGTAGCAATTTGATCGCCAGGTTTTCCCAGGCTGGTGAAGTCGCCACCCACAACACATCCTGGGCAAATTGGGTTGGCTCCCAGGAGACAACCCCAATCAGCTCATCGTATTGGCAAGCTGACCAATGTTCGATTGCCCCCCCGCTGAAGAAACGCATGACACGGCTCCAAAAGGATGGCTTCAACCGGTCGGCCGAGAATGAAAGGTTCCAGGCCACTTCCGGTGGATAAGTTTCCTGCAGCCAGCCGAGTTGTTTTTCCCAATCGCTCTTCTGGCGAGCCTGGATCGTGACCGTCGCCGGCGATATAGGTGCGGGCGGTGGTGGAAGGATGCTGTGCCATGTCGCGCGCCAGGCGCGCTCTTGAAAACCCAAGGACAGATATAACTGGTAAGCATTTTGGTTATCTTCACGCACCTGCAGCCAGGCTTCAGATGCTCCATGCTCGTGAACATGCTCCAACCCTCGTTCAGTCAGTTGTCGGGCAATACCGCGCCGCCGGTAATCCGGGTGGACCGCCACGTTGGCTATCAGATATAACCATTTACCCTTGTGCAAGAAAGGGATCATTGTCAGGTTACCAACGATACGCCCGTCTTCTTCCCATACATAACCGTGCAGCGGTACGGATACATTTTCATGCGCCCCGGCGGTCCAGCTTAGAAATCTGAAATCTTGGGCTGCTCGCCGGATGTGACGTACATAAGCCCGGCCTTCGGCATCCATGTATTGTGCAAAGCACAGATCAATCAGGTCAGCCACTGAAATCAGGTCATGCCGCATATCCAGTGGCCTGAGATGGGCACTTTTTGCAGGAATGATGTTTGCCACAGGATTATTTTACACTGAAAGGTTGATTTGACATCCTTTTCTGGCAAGGATACAATGAAATCAAGGAATACCTTCATCCCAGGTTATCTCATGCCTTTAAACCGCTCTCACCTGCTCTTCTACAACGCCCACCTCATCACCCTTGGTGCTGACCTTAATCCAGGATGGCTCTTAACCGTGGGTAAAACCATTCCTTCGCTCGGCTTGGGACAGCCGCCAGATTTTGACCAGGGTTCAATCATTCGCATAATCGACTGCCACGGCATGGCACTCCTGCCTGGTTTCATCGACCTGCACGTCCACGGCGCCGCCGGGAACGAAGTCATGGATGCTTCAGCCGAAAAGCTGGCGGATATGGCGCGTTTCTATGCCCGTCACGGCGTGACCGGCTTCCTGGCGACCACCTGGACCGCCGGGCACTTCGAAACCCTCAACGCCCTGCGAGCTGTCAGCATCCAGATGGGACAGCAGGCTGATAATGAAGCCCGCATCCTGGGAGTCCACCTGGAAGGCCCTTATTTGAACCCGGCGCGCTGTGGTGCCCAGGATATCCGCCACATCCGCCTTGCTGACCAATCCGAAGCATGTGACTTGCTGGACAGCCAGCTGGTGCGCCGTCTGGCATTAGCCCCCGAATTCCCCGAAAACTTGTGGCTGGTGGATGAATGTGTACGGCGCAGCGTCACCGTTTCAGCCGGGCATAGCGACGCCACCTTTGAACAAATGCAAACCGCCGTCGAGCATGGGCTCAGCCAGGTGACCCACACCTTCAATGCCATGCGCCCTTTCAACCACCGCCAACCGGGAGTGGTGGGCGCCGCTCTACTGTTGCCCGAGCTCACCTGTGAGCTGATTTGCGACCTGGTGCATGTCCACCCGGCGGCGGTGCGCCTGTTGGCGCTTGCCAAATCACCCGATCGGATCCTGCTCATCACCGATGCTGTACGCCCGACCGGCCTGCCTGAGGGCAAATACACTATAGACGAGCGCACCGTGCAGGTGCAGGCTGGCGCCGTACGCCTTACAGACGGCACACTGGCCGGCAGCGTGCTCACCATGGAGCGCGCCCTGCAAAACTTCCTCTCGGTCACAGGCTTATCTCTGGAATCTGCCTGGCAGGTTAGCAGCCTGAACGCGGCTCGCGCTGCCGGCTTTGCTGATCATAAGGGCAGCCTCGAACCCGGCAAAGACGCCGACCTGGTAATGCTTTCCCCCACCTTTGACGTGCTCACAACCGTTGTAGAAGGAGTGGAACTGGCGAATTGATAGTTGAGGCTGTCCAAAAAGAGGGCGTAAACACCTCTTACAGGGTGCTTCGCGAAGGTACGCCCCTACCTGTAGGGGGCGACCTGCGTGTCGCCCCTTTTTGAGGCGGTGTGAAATCACAGTATTGTTCTTTCTGGACAACCCCAACCCTCAATTCGCCGCCTTTCCCCTGGAGCTGAAACGCATCCTCTTGTGGTGCAATTCTTGCATTTAAGAGTTCTTATACACTTCTAACCTAATTTTGATACACTGTTAATGAGGAGATGCTATAATTCCTCAATCAGGCAACTATAGCCTGGAATAGAAGGATAAACACTTATGATGCGATTTGACCGCTTTACCGAACGAGCCCAGGAAGCTGCTCAGCGTGCTGCCGAGATCATCCAGCGTTACGGACACAACCAGATCGATACCGAGCACATCCTGCTAGCGTTGATCGAACAGCCGCAAGGTGTGATCCCGCAGATCCTCGAGCTCCTCAAAGTGGATGCAAATTCACTGGCTGAAAGATTAGATTACATCCTGCGCACCAGCCCGAAAGCCAGCATCTTTGGCGGCGGCGCAGGCCAGATTTTTATTACCCCGCGCGTCAAGCGCATTATTGACCTGGCAAATGAAGAAGCCAGCCGCCTGAAGGACGAATATATCTCCACCGAGCATATCTTCCTGGCGATCCTCAGCGAGCGCAATACCCCTGCCGCCCGCCTGTTGGAAGGTGCCGGGTTGACCCGTGACCGAGTCTATGAAGCCGTCCTGCAGATGCGCGGCGGGCAGCGTGTCACCGACCCACAGGCCGAAACCCGCTACCGCACCCTCGAAAAATACTCGCGTGACTTGACCCAACAGGCCCGTGAGGGCAAGCTCGACCCGGTCATCGGGCGGGAAGAAGAAATTTTACGCGTCATGCAGGTCCTTTCCCGCCGTACCAAGAACAATCCGGTATTGATCGGTGAAGCCGGGGTCGGCAAGACTGCCATTGTCGAAGGTCTGGCGCAAAAGATCGCCGCCAATGATGTACCCGAAATCCTTTCCGGCAAGAAAGTGATCTCGCTCGACCTGAGCGGTATGATTGCTGGCTCACGCTTCCGCGGCGAGTTCGAGGAGCGCCTCAAGGCTGCCATCGAAGAAGTGCAGCACTCGGCTGGTGAGATCATCCTTTTCATTGACGAGCTGCACACCGTGGTCGGCGCCGGCGCCGCCCAGGGCGCCATGGATGCCTCCAATATGCTCAAACCAGCCCTGTCCCGCGGCGAGCTGCAGTGCATCGGGGCCACCACCCTGGACGAGTACCATAAATATATCGAAAAAGACGCCGCTCTCGAACGCCGCTTTGCCCCGGTCTTTGTAGATGAACCTACCGTGGAAGACACCATCAAGATGCTCTACGGCCTGCGTGACCGCTACGAAGCCCATCACAAGGTTGAGTTCAGCGACGAAGCCCTGATCGCCGCCGCTCGCCTGTCTTCACGCTATGTGACCGACCGGCGTTTGCCCGATAAAGCCATCGACCTGATGGATGAAGCCGCCGCCAAGCTGCGCGTGGCGCTTTATTCCCTGCCGCCTGAGCTCAAGAAAATGAAGAGCGAAATGGACCGCCTGAGCGCCGAAGAAGAGCAGGCCGGCCTGGAGCGTGATTACGAGCGCGCTGCCCGCAAGAAAGCCGAGCGTCTGCGCCTGGAAACTGACTTCACCACCCAGCGCGACCAGTGGGAAGCCGAGCACAAGCTGGATGAAAAAGTAGACGTAGATGATATCGCCCAGGTCATAGCCCAGTGGACCGGCATTCCGCTCAGCCAGATGCTGGAAACCGAGGCCGTAAAACTGCTCCATATGGAAGAAAAGCTGCACGAGCGCATTATCGGGCAGGAAGAGGCCATCCACGCCATCGCGGATGCCATCCGCCGGGCGCGTTCCGGTTTGAAAGATCCGCGCCGCCCGATTGGTTCCTTCATCCTGATTGGCCCCTCCGGCGTCGGCAAAACCGAGCTGGCCAAGACCCTGGCCGAGTTCATGTTCGGCGATGAAGACGCCCTGGTGCGCCTGGACATGAGCGAATACCGCGAGCAGCACACCGCCTCGCGTCTGTTCGGTGCCCCTCCTGGATATGTCGGCTATGAGGAAGGCGGCCAACTTACCGAGGCCGTCCGCCGCCGCCCGTACCGCGTCATCCTCTTCGATGAGATCGAAAAAGCCCACCCTGAAGTCTGGAACGCCCTGCTGCAAATCCTGGATGACGGTCGTCTGACCGATGGGCAGGGGCGGGTGGTTGATTTCCGCAACACCGTGCTGATCATGACCAGCAACCTGGGCACCGAGTTTGTGCGCCAGAGCGGTTCGATAGGTTTCTTACAAGGTTCAGCCTCTAATGAGGACCGCCAGGCCCAGGAAAAGATCGAGAAGGCGCTCAAGGGCACCTTCCGGCCTGAATTCCTCAACCGCATCGATGAGATCATTACCTTCTCAGCCCTCACTATCGAGCAGATGCGCCAGATCGTCGATCTCCAGATGAAAGAGGTCCAAAACCGCTTGCAGGAACAGGGCTTGAAAGTCGAACTAACCGAAGCAGCGCGTGAGTGGCTGGCCCAAACTGGCTACGACCCATCTTTTGGCGCCCGCCCGCTGCGCCGGGTTTTACAGAAGTTCATC
>Ga0315282_10002204_pt1 | contig 36258 bp, 33 predicted proteins | sample YL17G07_20_MG_FD_203693 | JGI IMG/M metagenome (GOLD analysis project Ga0315282, IMG submission 203693) | Sediment microbial communities from Yellowstone Lake, YNP, Wyoming, USA - YL17G07_20 | ecosystem: Environmental > Aquatic > Freshwater > Lake > Sediment | place: USA: Wyoming | collected...
ACTGAGAAATCCAATGGCTGCTATAATAATTGGTACACCTGCCTTAAAAAATAGGGATTCTATTATTCGTTTATTGGTTTTGATCCATCCGCAAGATGGGCATACTTCTGCTCTATTGCTAATATCTTTATTACACTCAGGGCATTTGATTAAGGACATTGTTTTTTACAAAAAATTATCCATTCACATATGGCGCGATTTGAACCAACCAAATCAGGGCAACGACGAAGTTGCCCAAACTGTTCATATGGATGCAGTCATGATAGAAAAGCAGGTTGCCATTAAAGTTGCCAAGCGACTCGTTGATATCCGCCAGCGGTGTGTCTTCTTCTGAAGCCAGATCGCGGATATTATCATTCAGTTCGTCCACATAATGATTCGCCTTTTCAGTCATGCCCGGCAGCAAGAAGCCTATCGGCGACGGGTCGCATTGCGTAAAAGAAGCCAGGTAGTTGTACGTGCCAAGTACAACCTCTGCGGAGGTCTTGTTCCGGATATTGTGAATACCGGTGCGCAAATCATCTTTGATCTGGGCCAGTTTATCATCCAATTCCTGGCGATGCGGATACCCCGGGTTTGCGGGATCGAACAGCAGATACGGATCGATCTGGGTCACCCAGTCGATCAGATCATTGCCGCCTTCCATGTAGGTCCACACGTGGCTGTTGATGTATTTCAACGAAAACAGCAGCCACCACATGCGCCACATGCCTTCCTCGGCGGTTTCTCCGCTTTTGCCTTCATTGACCACCTGGCCGTCGCCCCATTCAATGAAAGCTTCAAGATAGTCGGGAAAACTCAGCTCGGATGCTCCCTCTGTCGCCGAATCACCAAAACAAACCACCTTGTCACTCGTCGCCGCGAATCGCTCCGGCGAAGCGGGGTCCGCGCCGAAAGCAGAAGAGCCGGCCAGCAATAGAATGACCGCAATAAGGCAAATCAAGGGTAAGCATCTCGATTTCATTTTTGCCTCCAAATTGAATTATTGAGGTCTTGGCTTGGGAGAGACATTCGAATCCCCCTAAATAGAAGATCCCTATTGTGGCTATATATCACCGGTATTCCCCTGTAAAGAAAAAAAATGATGGACAAAAGAAATTTAAACACGCCTGCGGCGTGGCGCCCTTTTTAGGCTTAGAGAGCAATGTTTCATGTTTCCAACCGATTTTTTCTTGACCCTTCATCCAAAAGAAGGTTAGAAATATGCGGATAGCAATTCTCAAAAATTGTATTAACGAAGATCCATTCCATTTGGAACAACTGCAAAAGCGGGGAGGAAGAAATGCGCGAAGTCGTTATCGTTGGCGGAGTTAGGACACCGATCGGCAGGGCGAACAAAGGCAAGCTGATAAAAATGCGGCCAGACGACCTGTCGGTTCTCGTGATGAAAGAACTGGTGAAGCGAACCGGCATAGAACCGTCGCTCATAGAAGAAGTCAAATGGGGTTGCGCTTTTCCGGAAGGCGAAGCGGGCATGAATATCGGGCGCCAAGCTCTGCTGATGGCCGGGCTCCCGGAGACGGTCAGCGGCGCGACCATCAATCGCTTTTGCGCTTCATCGCTGGAAGCCATGAACTCAGCAGCCATGGCCATTGCCACGGGCAACGGTGATGTGATGATAGCGGGCGGCGCTGAATCCATGACCATGATCCCCATGGGTGGGATTCATCCGGAGCGCTCTTTGAATCCGAAATATTTTGAGTATATGGAAGGCAAGCCCATGGCCCTCACGATGATCCAAACCGCTCAATACGTAGCCGAACAATACGGATACAAAAGGCCGGAGATGGATGAATACGGAAAGTGGAGCCAGGACAAAACCATTGCAGCAATCGACGCCGGCAGATTCAAAGAGCAGATCGTTCCGGTTCCGATCAAACTGGATGACGGCGCCGAATTTCTTTTCGATACCGACGAATGCCCAAGGCGCAACGTTTCGCTGGAAAAATTAAGCGGGTTGCCGCCTGCATCCAGCCCGGTGACCGAGGGTCACACAGAAGCCTATATCACAGCAGGGAACTCCTGCCCGCTCAACGATGGCGCGGCCGCCGTTTTATTGATGACGCGCGAAAAAGCGGAAAAACTGGGATTTACTCCGTTTGTCAAGTTTCGCGCCATGGCCACTGCCGGCGTGAATCCGTGGGAAATGGGCATCGGGCCTGTACCCGCAACTGAAAAGGCTCTCGCAAGAGCTGGGATCACCATGAATGAAATTGACCTGATCGAACTCAACGAGGCGTTCGCTGTGCAATGCTTGTACTTCATCGACAAAATGGGCATTGATAAAAACAGGCTGAATGTAAACGGCGGCGCGATCGCGCTCGGCCACCCGTTCGGCATGACAGGCGCCAGATTGATGATCATGCTTATGCACGAGATGAGACGCCGCGAGGCGAAATACGGCCTGGCCACTTTATGCGTCGGCGGAGGCATGGGCATGTCGACTATTGTGGAACGCGAGCCGAATTGGAAATAGCAAAGCAAGAACATTGTATATCGCGTTCGTTCTATCTTCAGACAAAATGATTTCGTTGTTTTTTGAAATCAGCTGCTTTTAAGCGCAGATGCATATTTACATAGAGAATCGGCCAGCAGATCCGCTCCATTAGAAAGACCACGGTGCAATAGGGCGGTTTGCTTGAAATTCATTTGGAATGCCTCTATTTGTTCGAGCCCTTGATAATTAAAAGCTGTAATGGTTATAAAATTCTCTTTGTTGCACACAACTGAGAGCAAAGAATCGATTTTTGAAACCGGCGGATCGAGCTCTTTTTCAAGAGATGCGATTGCTTGTACATGATAATCAACTTTATGAGGGCGGAGATTATTCCGCTTAAGTTCTTTAAGGCCTGATTCTGCGTGAGATAAAATTTTGCGTGAAATCCGGCTGACCTCCCGTGCCGATTCGGCCCAATCCTTTGCTTCGAGGCTGCCTGCGACAGTATCCGCGTCAGACGGCCGACATGCATCGCGAATCATCTCTTTGATGTCGAGCGACTTGGCGCAGTATTTATCAATTGCATCTGAAAGCATCATTTGCACCGTGTCCTCTATTTTTGCCCCCCCTTCAGTGGCATTAATAATTTCGATCCCTGATTCTCGCGCGATCCGCGTATTTTTTTCAAACCATAGCAAATAGTTTTGGAGATTTATTCGTGTGATCACCGGCTTGCCGAAATATCCGGACACCAAATCCAAGCCGTGAGCCAATAGAGCTGTACGGTCCTCTGCGTTTAAAGCTGATATATCTTCGTCCTTTATCCCTTTCGTTCCCCCCGTCTCAACTCCATCCGCATGGCTTTGCCCTTTTTCACCAAATGAAAGATCCAAGCCGGTCAGGATGATGGGATTGCATCCCGCTAAGACCAACAAGGAAAATGCAGCGCAACTGACCGATCCGCCGCTTGCGATTAGCGATTGTTCCTTGCCCAGCCATCGAAAAATTGTGCGGATATCGTCGGTCGGGTTCCCAAAAACAAAAATTCCCGGAGCAGGCAATTGAAAGAGAGGGGGATAGCATTTGCAATGCATTGCAAGAAAAGGCAACCGCTGCAACCCGTCAAACTGGGCGGTGATGTCGTTAGATTCCAAGGCAATTCCGAAATCGGGATCGACATTTATCGCGGCCAACTTTTTTAATGCTGTGCCGACCGAGACGATAAGGCTTCTATTCGCAGCTTTTGACAGATGCGGCGCCGTTCGATCCAATGAAGGACCGGCTGCCACCAGAATGCCGGGCATCCCCTGAAAAAGACCTGACAGATTTTCAACTCCCGGCAACTTTTTAAGGTTCGAAAAGTTCTCCACCATATGATCAAACCATACTTTGTTCTTAACCCAGGATGTCTGCGCCATCAGATCGCTATTTCGGGTCAATACATCGATGCGGACTCTGATCCGCCTGGGCATTTCCTGATCCAGCGCTGCGTATGCCGGAAGGATGGCAATTGAGAGGCTGGGCTCCATGCCGACCTTATATCCGACGACAAAAAACATCTCTTCCGGCTTTTGGTGAAGCACAATTTGTTTTTTTCCCAACAGTTGCGACAGATCGATTGTTCTTGCAGCCGCAGCCAGAATCTGAGGATACGGCTCAACCACATGAATTTCGGGTATTCCGGCATCGGCCAGCAAGGCCGGCACATATCCAAGCCCGAATCCCAAAATCACCGCTGTTTTATCTCCCGAATCCAGGATCGGCTTGCAGATTCGCTGAGCCTCGGAAATCGGATCATATGTAGAGTGAACGGCTTTTCCTCGAAAAAGGAGCGATAGGCGCCCTGATTTGGTCGGTATCACTTTCACATCGTGATTATTTGAAGCCATTTGTTGAATCAGCGTGGCTAATGATGGCGCGGCGATACTTAAAAATGCAATGTTTTTTTCAAACAACTCGGATTCGGTCATGTGGCCGCATCCTTTGGCGAACCAAAAATCATACCGGACTGCAATAAGCCTGAATTTATCAATTCGGATGCGGATATCGGTTTTTCAAAACCTATGTCGGTTTCTCTTTGAACTTCTTTTAACTCCAGAAAACCATCCCGGCATGCCACCAGCCATTTGGGTCTGTAGGCATCGCCGTTTCTCAAAGCCACAATGGTTCCGGGCGCCGTTGAATCAATATTCAGAGGTTCGGAATACGGCTTGGCGGACCATATAATCAGTTTCGAACCGTTCAGATGAGTAAATGCTCCGGGGTAAGGGCGGCTCAGGCCGCGAACCCAATCGTATAGCTTCTGCACGGGTTGATTGAAATCAATCAGCCCGTCTTCCGGTCTGCGCCGCCGCCAAACCGTGGCCTTATCATGATCTTGCGGGATCAACGGCAATTTTGCATCCCAAGACAACATAATGGGCAAATGGCTGCACACCAATTCAACCTGAAGCCTGCTTACTTTGCGATATATGCTCATCGCATCGTCATCGTCCGTCACGTCAAACGATCTCTGATCGATCAGCGGTCCGGCATCTGCGCCGCTATCCAGCATGAGCATGGATACCGCGCTCTTTTTCAATCCTTTGATCAGGGTCCAGGGAATCGGCGCATTGCCTCGACCTTCCGGCAATCGGGTCGGATGCAAGCCGATGCAGCCTTCTGTCGGCACGGCAAGGACTTGTTCATTCACAAGCCGGCTCCATCCTGCGATGATAAAATACCTCGGCTTGCATTCTTTCAACGCAGCCTGTTCTTGTTCGCCGTTGAGATCGCACGTCGCCATAAATGAGGTTCGGTAAGAAGTTGCAATTGTCGAAAGGTCGGCATACCCCGATTTGAAGCTCCATTTTGAGCCGTAACCGAACACCAGATCCGGCTTTACACCGCGATGGATCATAGCTTCCAGCACAAATTTTCCGGCTTCAACGCCGCTGGCAAAAGCCAGCCTGATGCCGCCCATTGCTTTGATATGAGATAAATCGAACGGCATGCACGGATGACCGGAATTAAGCATAAAACCCGATGCCTTGAAATCCTCTTGTTCCAATCGATCCGCATTCAGTACAATCAAATCCATGCCGCACCAGCTATTGAATTGGTGCGCTATCTCAACCAGCGCCCTGCGGCGCTCGGGAGTTTTCAGTTCCGCCAGCTTGGCCGCCCGCACATAAACTTTTTTCCGCTCGATAAAAAACGGCAGACAAACGGTGCGCTCGCGCGTCGACACTTTAACTTCCGACGCCCGATGTTCCACAACGATATTCAGCGTGAAGGTCATACCATCTCCCAGGTGATCGGTTGATCGGCCTCAATATCGGTTTGCGCTCTTCTTCCTATGATTATGTTGAAAAACTCCGGATGAATGCCTGTCCCGGGCCGCTTGATTGCGACCATTTCATTAGTGATGATCGTTCCCTGCGGAATGACCGTCGCCGCAATAAGAGATCGGCGGGCTTTCTGATAATACTCTTCCTCCGCCTCTGTCCGCCGTTTTTGCGGGCCGCCCATCATTTTTTCGATGCGCCTGATTCCCGAGCACATCGAACAAAGCTCGTCGGGTTCAAGCGCAAAGCCGTGATCGGGCCCGGGCTGATTTCTGCTTTTCGTGAAATGCTTTTCGATCATATTTGCGCCCATGGCTGCGGCCGCCAGATCGCACTCAATGCCCAACGAATGATCGGAAATACCCACAGGCAGTCCGAATGCAGCGCGCAGTGTTTCCATAGCGCGTAAATTCACGTCTTCATCGGCCACCGGATAATTGGAGGTGCAGTGAAAGAGCGCTATCTCGCTTTTTCCGTTTTTTGCGATGGTTTCAAGCGCCAGTTCAATGTCTCCCAGCGAAGCCATCCCCGTCGAAATCAAAATCGGCAATCCGGTTCTGGCGCATTCGGCCAAAAGCGGGATATGGACAATTTCAAAACTCGCTACCTTTAATGCGGGCGCGCCGGCATCGGAAATAAGCCGTACAGCCTCTTCATCAAAAGGAGTCGACAAAAAATGAACTCCGGCGTCGCGGCATGCCGCGGCCAGATCATCGTGCCACTCCAGCGGAATCTGAATTCGACGAATCAAGTCGACTATGGTCTCACCGGATTTCAGATAGCCCTTTTTTTGCAAGTCGGAAAAAACAGGGGTCTTGGAGCTGTACATTTTTTCTGCGGTATAGGTTTGAAATTTGACCGCATTTGCTCCCGCCTTTGCAGCAATTTGAATGAGTCTTAAAGCGGTTTGAAAATCCCGATTGTGGTTGGAGCCGGCTTCGGCAATGATGTAACAGGGTTCTCCCGGCCCGATTTTCTTGTCTCCAACGGAGATTATCATGCCGCTTCTCCATGCCTTTTTTCAATGGCCTTGACGATTTCGCGCGCCACCCGAACGGTCCCCAAACCGTCCACAATCGCTTTGCCCTTTGCCGACATGCTGCTGCGCAGCTCGCAATCATTAAGAAGAGATATCACTTTTTCCGCCGCATATTCTTCGATTCCTTCTTCAAAAAAACCGACCGATATATGCACGCCAAGCTCATGCCATGCCGCTGCCGAAGATTCCTGATTTTTAGCCACGACAACCATCACAGCCGGCACGCCCAGACATGCAAGCTCCAGCGCCGATGTGCCTGCCGCGATTATCGCTACATGGCTGGTCGCCAATAACTGCGCCAGATTGGGAGGATTGATGTGAAGTTTTGCATGATCAGCTTTAGATACCGCTTTCTGCACCGCTTCCAGAGTCGGCGCCATATGTCCCAGAATGGCATCAATGCGAACAGGCAATGATGTCTTTGCACCGGCCATCGCCGAAATCAACGGCGCAGTCGCCCCCATGAGATCTGATGAGCCGATCATGATCGCCACTCGATATGGAGGAGGATCGGGCGGTGATATGAATCTTGCTTTGGCAATTTCCGACCGAAGCATTGCATATCTCGGCCCATACAACAGTCGGGCTCCTTCGGAAATCTGAAGCCCTAAAGCATTTGCATAGGGATTCTGATTGATGACCAAATGAGCGCCGCAGAAGTTGCCGAGGCGGTCGTCGATGCATGCCACGAGCTTTCGGGTGCTCGCCAAAGAGGTCAATTCTTTTACTCCGATCTCATAAGCATCCGTTATGATCGCATCATAAAAATCTAAATAATGAACGAGAATATCCCATTCATCGCGAGTGATTCCCGGCATCTCTCCAGGCTTTCCGGGCAGGCAAATTGATTTGAAATGATAATGATTTTTTAACGCGCAGTTGCCCCGCAAGGCAAAGGTTATTTCAGCTCCCAGCGAGTGAAGGGTGTCGGCCAATGCCATTGTACGTGTGATGTGGCCGCCGCCTATTTCCGGTGAAGATCCGGTTCTAATAAGAATTTGCATGCCGGAGTGACCTATAAAAGTCAAAGTTCTTTGTTGGTAAGGATCGAGCAAAAACCATGCCCTTCTTTTCCATGAATGATGCGGCTAAAAGCAGCCTAAATGGCGTTTATATTTTGACGGGAGGGAATCAGGGCGTCATGGTTTTGAGCACAACCTCCTTTTTCGCCAAAATCCCGACACGCGCTGAGTAGTCCAAAAGTCGTTGATTTCACTATGTCCATGCCAATCCCAAAAGTATGGCAAACCATTTGCAATTTATTGCGCATAGAAAGGCGTGCTTCGTGGGAGTCAAAAAAGCAGCAATTATCCAAGCCAGGGTAGGCTCGTCTCGTTTTGCCAATAAAATTTTCTGCAATCTGGCGGGTAAACCCATGATGTGGCACATTCTGGAGCGTCTCGACCGATGCCGGACTCTCGACTTGATCGCCATCGCCACTACAACGCTGAAAGAAGACGATCCCGTGGTTGAGTTTGCCGATTCTCAGGGGGTGGAGGCGTTTCGCGGATCTCAGGACGATGTCCAGCGCCGGTACCTGGATGCGGCCCTGTTTTTCGGCGCAGAAATCATTGTAAGGGTAACGGCTGATGCGCCGCTGGTCGATCCGGACATGATCGATCGCCTGGTGGACATCACAGATCGCCTGAATCTGGACTACGCAATAACAAATCCCAAAATTCCCGCTGCTCAAGAAGGCTTTGAAGTATTAAGGACAAGCGCTTTGATCCGTTCACGGCGGATATCAGATGCACCGAAACATCGCGAGCACGTGACCTTGCATATACGGGAAAATCTTGCTCTCTTCAAATCCGCATTTTTGAATCCTGATTCGGCTTTGAGAGGAGAGGGTTATCGTCTGAGCGTGGATACCTACACGGATTATTTGTTCATGGATGAAATCTACAAGCGACTGTATCGGCCCGGTTCGATTGTGGATCTGAAAGAAGTGGTCAGGCTCTTGAATTCCGATCCTGAGATCAAACGGATTAATGCCCATATAAAACAAAAGCCCACCGAAAAGCCCAGCGCTTTGGTGGCCTTTGTTCTGGATGATGAAATTTTATGCAAAACAAAATCGAATCTTCTCAACCTTTGTCAGACACTGACCGACCATCTTCATTTCGGCGTCGGCATCTGCTGTATCGGCTCTCAAAACATTCCTGAAGATATTCTGACCAGAGGATATAGGACCGCCATATTGCCCGAAAAAGCGGATGACAAAATTCATACGATATTAACCGAATGGAACCCCTCGACGGTGATCGTATCCAACCAGTTTTTTAATCTGGGAAAAAATCACTTCATTAAAAGCCGGATACTTTCATACGAGACAACGTTTCACGAAATACTTAACGCATTGATGACATAAAAAGCTTGCCGTCAACACCCGCAGCAGTTTGTTTTCGCAGAGCTTTCCACCGGTTTTAAGCTGGTCGGCGTATATGGCAATTCACCGGAGTCATCGTCCTCCTCTTCTTCCTTCGGCCCAAATGAAAGCTTGATCGATGCAATTTCGCCGACGCCCAGCGGAAATCGAATGGTGCTTGGGTCAGCCCAACTGATTTTGCGATCTTCGGGTTGCTCCATCAGGTTCACTCCCTGTGCTGAAACAATCGCATAATCCATCGAGTGAATCTGCGCCGTAACGGACTTGCGCTCGCTTTCGATAATGCGGATGATGAATTCGTCAGGCTGCGGATTGTCCTGCGGTTTTTTTAGCCACAAAGCCAGCGCATTTTCCGGAGCGACCAGAACAAGCGAAGGCAGCTCGGGCGGTTGTGTTCCGCGAATAAAGCGGATCACAAAGGGCGCATAGAATTCGTTTCCGGTTTTCATCAAGTTGGCGGATTGAGCATCTCCTGCGTGAGGATACAAGGCGTAATGGATCGTAAAATCTCCGCGATCCGTGACAGGTCCGCCGGAATCCGGATATAGGTACAGCGGGCTCGTGCCGCTTTTGAGCAACGAAAGTCTTAGAATATTGCAGCGGCCGTCGGAAAGCCCTTCGCCGATTCCATCGTTGGCTACGTCGTATCCGTATTTTTCCTTGGATATCACAGCCGCGCCCGGGCCGATCGCGGTCGAATCCGCAAAATTCTCCTCGATATCCGCCCACTTATGGCCCGGGAACTCCGTATAAGCCACATGCCCGTCGAGCACGCGGGTGATGGAACCGTAAGGCATCTCCGCGGTTACGGTCTTCGCGTCGTTATTCAGATTGAGCGGAAAAGCGGCTTTTAGAAATCGGTGCGCTTTTTGACCCCAGCCAAGCACCTGCGTCACAAAATCCACGCGAGGCAGATCGTAATAGAGGATGACATCCTGAATATAGTTTTCAACCTCTCCTTGCCGCGTAATCCGAATGACCGAACGAACAGGGCCCGTCTCGATCAGCGAAATATCTTCGGCCTTGTCGAGAATCTCTATGGGCGCATCGGTGTATTTGTCAAACCCGATATCCCAAGCATCATAATGAATAGGTCCGTCTTTATAGATTTGCAGCAGATTGGCGCCCTGTCCTTCCTGAACGAACTCCCTGGAATCGAGAGCTTTTGCCGAGACCGAGGTCAATAAGCCGCTTTTGGAATCCAGATTTAACGATAAATATGCATTTTCCAACTTGCCCGGATCAGCCGGGTAGGGAGCGCCGCCGCTTGGCGTGCCGGGTTGGAGCTGATAGACGCTCCATCCGTAGGCCGGGATATCTTTTGCCATAAACCAGATCCCGCCGCCATCCGCATCGAGCTGGCAAGGCATCTCCGTCCCGTCGATATCGACAACTATAAGCGATTGAGCCTGATCTTTGGGCACAGGGACTAAAACCGGAGCTGTCAAAGAAAATCCGAGCGGATTATAGACCACAAACCATCCGGGGTCAGTAAATGTCGAAGAGGCATTTTCCAGGCCGGTCAGTTTGTCGACTGCATCGGTAATCTGAGTATCGATGATGTCGAAGGCGATCTTGTGGCGCTCCGCCACATCTTTGGTATAAACGGGTTCGATGCACGATCCTGCCATGGTGTCATGAAATTCGCTCAACATAAGCGCCTGCCAGGCCTCATACAGATCGTCGTATGGAAACTCGTTATCATCGAGTCCTGCTCTGGTCCAAATGGCTTCGGCGGCCATCAGGCCATATTCAAGGGCTCGCACTTCCTGTTTGTGCTTCGCTCGGCTGGTGTAAGTGCCGCGATGATTTTCAAGGTAAAGTTCATCGGCAATGACGTTTTCAATTTTGTCCAGATTGACGGCGTTGTAAAAATCCGCAGCAGGCCCGAAATGAATCGGCCATCCGTTATTGGCCAGAGCCACGGCCGTATCGATATTAAATCGTCCTATTCCTCCTCCGTGATCGCCCATGCCGATGGGATACAAAATGCCCGGTTGGTCCGGGTCCGCTTCTCCGGCTTTTTCCAAAAGGTCTTTCAATGTCCATGGCACGACGGTATTGTTATATTGGCCCCATGCCAGGTGGGCGAACACGCGCGAGCCATCGGGCGCCTGCCACCAGAAATCATGGATTGTCGGCTTATGCGTATCGTTCCAATTGGTTTTAAAATAGAAAAAGTCCTCGATGCCCGAGCGCGCAAAAAATTGAGGCAGGTTGCCGTTGTATCCGAACGAATCCGGCAGCCATCCGATTTTAACATCCACACCGAACTTCTGTTGAAAGTACCGCTTGCCATAGAATATCTGGCGCACAAAGGACTCGCCGCCCGGCAGATTGGCATCCGATTCCACCCACATTCCGCCCACGATCTCCCAATGGCCGTCCTCCACCCTTTGCGCAATGCCTGAAAAAATATCCGGATACGATTCTTCCATGGATTGATAAGCAAGCGCCTGGCTTTGCGAGTAATAAACGGGATTGGCTTCGCCCGGTTTCTCATAGTCGTCCATAATTTTCAACACGGCCCGGAACGTGTTGGCGCAGGTCTTGACCGCCTCCGAAAACAGCCATTTCCACTCCAGATCGATATGGCTTGCGCCGGTGACATAAGCCGTTTGTTCCTGCGTAGAGCCTTCATCGCTGCTGCAGACCTCGAACAAAACAAAAATAACGATTGCAAAGCAAAGACATGTCACTATGGTTTTGATCATCTTTAGCCCTCAAAACAAAATTGTATTCGTCGCTTAACCATCCCGTGATGGTATTCCAATTTGCATGTGAAACGCCACCCTGTTTTCAATCAATATTGCGTACGGGCTTTAATGAGCAATTTGATGTCGGAGAGCGCCGAGCGGCTTGTATCGGCATTCGAGCAGGGGAGCAAGGTCGGATTATGGAAGAGCGGCTCATCAAGATCATAAGCCGATACTGCCCTGGCTTCTTCAAACATGGGGCTTCCCGGCACGGGTGAATACTCCGTGAGATGCGGCCGAATCCCCAAGCGCAGCACATCATCTACGGAACGTTCGACATCGCTCATGCTTTGTCCGGGCAATCCGACCATTATATAAACGCCGATAGCTTTGCGCTCGAATCCGGCAGCGATCAGATTCCATACTGCCTGATGAAATTCTTCTTCAGTGACTTTTCCGCCCAGTTTCTTTTGCAAATCGGGGTTAGCCGTTTCAAGCCCAATTCGCACAGTCGAAAATCCGGCTTGTTTCATGGCCAAAGCCGCCTCGTACGACAACCCCCTGCATGACAGTCCGGATGCCGCATGAAGGCGCACCGGCGTCTCGATATCGGCAATGCGATGAAAGAGCTCTATGGCGCGCTCCGTATCGGCGAACAGCGCGTCGTCAAAAATGGCGATGTCGCGGATTTTCGATTCATGGACAATATAGATGATCTCCTGCAAGACCTTTTCCAACGAATAGCGGACAAATTTAGGATGCAGCGTTTTAATCCCGCAATATGGACATGCAAAAGGGCAGCCTCGCGAAGTCAGAATCGCAGTCGAACCGGCATGCGTATAAAAGTGGTGAGCAGGCAAGGATGCGCCAGAATCGATATATGCTAAAGGGAGCCCTAAAACCTCGGCAGCGGTTTTCAGCGATTGCTCGGCAGGACCGGACGCCACAACATCAGCTCCGCTACAGGCTCGGGCGTGCGCCTCGCACAATGTAGCGTAGACCCCGCCTAGAATCACGGGAACGCCCGGCCATTTGTTTTTAACGAGATCGATGGTCTCGGACACACCGGTATACCAATACGTCATCATGGAAGTCACGAGCACGGCATCCGGCTTGGAGAAGTTATCAAGCATAGTTCGCGCGATTTCCAAGGGAAGACCATATCTACTGAATTTACGACCGATGTTCGGCAAAAAAGAAGGCTTGGGGATGGGCTGCCGATAGAATTTACCGCTTCCAAAAGGAGTTCTTTTTGGTCGCATCTCTTGAGATAAGTACGGAGATTGTGCATCCATTAAATCCAAGTACTCCACTGCTATTCCGTTATCTCGCAGCAAGCCCGCCATTATCATCAAACCAAGAGGCCTGGCCCAAAAATCGTAGGCTGCAAAATCGTGAATGTAAGGATTGATGAGAAGCGTACGGCTCATTCGATTTTCACTCCGGAAAACGTTTTTAAAGCGTAAATAAAAATACACCCGGCTGCGAAAAGATTTAATGGAACAAAATATTTTTCACTGCGTCCTCTTTGAAGTGACCTCCAGCTTTGCGACTACTTCGCCCTGAGCATCCAATCCCAACAGCGCCGGCATAACGATCAATTTTGCCGCTTTTTCATAAGCAGCCTCGAGGGTTGGTGATATTTATCATGATATGATTTCATATCCTTTCAAATATTTCTTTTATGCCAATCATCGTGATTAAAAAAACTTCATTTAAGCTTTTTCGTCATAATAGCGTTGCTTGAACCATAGCGCCACATTCACCAAGCCGATTAAAACCGGCACCTCGACAAGCGGACCGATGACAGCGGCAAAGGCCGCGCCGTGGTGAATGCCGAAGGTGGCGATAGCGACGGCTATGGCCAACTCGAAGTTGTTGGAAGCCGCTGTGAACGACAGCGTCGCCGAACGCCCGTAGTCCGCACCGACCTTCTTGCTCATAAAGAACGACACCACGAACATGATGACGAAGTAGAACAGCAGCGGGATCGCGATCCGCACCACGTCGAGCGGAAGCTGCACGATATACTCGCCCTTGAGTGAGAACATCACGATGATCGTGAACAGCAATGCGATCAAGGTAATGGGGCTGATTTTGGGGATGAACTTGGCATGGTACCAATCCTTATCCTTGAGACTGATCAACGTGAATCGCGTGATGATACCGGCCAGGAATGGTATGCCGAGGTAAATGAAAACGCTCTTGGCGATTTCGCCAATGGTGATGTTGACCGCCACTCCCTTGAGACCGAACCAGGTCGGCAGCACGGTGATGAAAATGTACGCGTATACTGAAAAAAACAGCACCTGGAAGATCGAGTTGAAGGCGACAAGCCCCGCGCAATATTCCGTGTCGCCTTTAGCCAGTTCGTTCCAGACGATGACCATTGCGATGCACCGAGCCAAGCCGATCATGATCAGGCCAACCATGTATTCCGGCTTGTCGCGCAGGAACAGCACAGCCAGTGCGAACATCATGATGGGGCCGACGATCCAGTTTTGAACCAGCGATAGTGCGAGCACCTTCCAGTCGCGGAAGACTCGCCCCATTTCCTCGTAGCGTACCTTTGCCAAAGGCGGATACATCATCAGGATCAAGCCTATGGCGATGGGGATGTTGGTCGTGCCGACGGAGAACTTGTTCCAGAAGTTCGCCACACCCGGCCACAGGTAGCCGGAGCCCACGCCGACGGCCATCGCCGTGAAGATCCAAAGCGTCAGATAGCGATCCAGAAACGAAAGCCGCTTGGTGATCGATTCGCTCATTCCGGTAACTCCAGTTTGATTTCCAGTTCTTGGTCGCCGTGATCCCGCGTCAGGAATGCCTCGACCTTTTCCCGTATTTCATTCCGCACGCGGCGAAATACGGCGAGCTTTTCTTCGTCCGTGCCTTCCGCCTTATCGGGATCGTCAAAACCGAGATGGGCTCGTCTGACACCGCCAAAGAACAACGGACAGGTCTCGTTGGCGTGATCGCAGAGCGTGATGACGAAATCGAAAGACTGGTCGGCGAATTCGTCCATGTGCTTGCTGCGGGCATTGGGGTGCTGAATGCCGATTTCGGCCAGAACGCGCAAGGCCCGTGGGTGAGGCGTCTTCGGATTCGTCCCGGCCGAAAACGCCTCGAACTTATCACCGAGATCGTAGTTCACCAGCGCCTCGGCCATCTGCGACCGGCAGCGGTTGGAAGTGCAGAGAAACAGGACGCGTTTCTTCATGGGTGTTTTCCCCTTATCGCAGAGCGTCAACATTCGTCATTCATCTGCACATTTATGATCAGCATGATCTGCTGTGTTTTCGGTTTGAATCGAAGATCTGTGCTTGGTTTTTCCGAATTTAGTGAGGAACCACAGTATAATTGTAGAAAAAAGACCTAAGCCTGCCGCTTGTCCGATTCCCACCGGGCAGGAAGCTTGGCCGCAGAAGGGGCAAACCGAAGAACTGGAAATGAGGCCAGTCATGGCAAGCCATGAAAGCAATGGTGTCCAAAGATTTACAAGGAAACGACGGATTGATCCGTGCTTTTTGTTGGGTCCGTGATGACAACATTCATGACCTGATTCACTCATTTTTTCACCGGTATTTTCCCTTCAAGTTCGAGCGCGGCTTTGACATGATCCCACACTTTATGATGCGCATAGAACTTCATAAGCTCTTTAACTTCAGGGAAGGAAATGGCCCGCCCACGACAGAGGTTCGCGCAGGTGTTGCACCCGACGACGCATTCCATCGGCCGTGCCACTACCGCCTTCTGCTGATCGGGCAGCCAATCATAGACCTTTTTCCCGCAGTTCATGCACATCCCACAGCCGACGCATTTGTCCGCGTCGAGAGTAGGAGACCACTGAACTTGATCTCGTGGAACGCCTGCAAACCAAGGCATCTTTCGCCTCCTTAATTAAAGGATTGGAAGCAGAATGCTCGCTACTTGAGGTTCTTTTAGAAACCCCTCAATCTTGTTGACGACACGCCCTTGGCCATCAAATCCGAGAAGAACCGGCATGACCGTGAACTGTGCCAATCCCTGGTATCGTTCGAGTTCGGATGGGCTTTTGGCCACATCAACCCTCTCCAACGGTCGAACTTCGGTCTGACCTGAAAGCACGTTCGCAATGACGACTTCCGCTTCTTCGTTTCGGGTGCGTTCACATGGGCATGCCTCGGAATTAAAAAGGTAAACCGCTCGAACCACTGGCCCCGCCGGACTTGCCGGTTTTTCCGGCTCGACCGTGGCCGACGCGTTTGGTCTGTTGCATCCGCAAAACATCGTCGCAGCGAATGCTACAATGAGAACGATTGTGGTTTTGTGGAGACTCATCGGGGTTGTTCCTCACTCATTTCTGTCAGTGTTTCTTCGATAACTTGTCTGGTCCAGACGTTAGCGGGACCACCGAGAAGGAGAACACACACCGCCAGGGTCTCCGCGATCTCGGCCTCTGTCGCTCCCACCTTTATCGCCGCCGACAGATGATATTTCAGGCACGGCTCGCAGTGGGAGGCGATGGAAAGCGCACATGTCATCAGTTCTTTCGTTTTCAGCGGAAGAGCGCCATCGCTTAAAACTGCCTTTCCAAAATCGGAGAACTTACGAAAAACCTCTGGACAGTTTTTAGCCATCAGGCTCATAGAAATCCAAGCTCCTTCATTTTGGCCAGCATGTCGGCCTTCGAGGCATAGCCCGCGTGTCGAAAAACTTCCTTCCCCGTTCCGTCCAAGTAGACCTGGGTCGGCATCATTTGAATCCGGTGCTGCATGGCGAGTTCCTTTTCTTTCTCCAGATCGTTGAAACGGACGAGCACCTTGCCCGTGAGTTCCGTATGCAGCGCCTCCAGGTCCGGCGCCATCGCTTTGCACGGCTTGCACCACCCTCTGCCGAAATCCAGAACCATCGGAAGTCCTTTAGCGCGATATTCCTCAATCTCAGGCCCTGCGGGTTTATAAACCGCCTTTGGGGGTATCGGTGCTGGTGCTGCCACAGCCGGCGTAGTCGCCGGATTGTCGGATTTACAGCCACAAGGCGTAGAATAAAGGTAGGAACAAAGACCGATGGCCGCAATCAGGCCTATAATGGTAAAAATTTTACGTATCATCTGATTCCCCTAAAGGCGAAGTAGCCGCCGACGGCGATTATCAGCACGCCCGCGATACGGCGAAGAACGTTCGTCGCCGCGGTCAGTTTTTTGTTTTCGATGATGGATTTTGCCGCCCCGATGCTGGTGCCCGCTACAACGATCAAGGTGCAGTGGCCAAGAGCATAGACAAAAAGCAACAGGCCGCCATAAATGACCGACGAACCGCTGCCCGCGATATAGGCCAGGAGCACGACCAAGATCGGCGCGGCGCAGGGGGCGGAAACGATGCCGAACAGTAGACCGAGGAGGAATGCTCCGAATCCGCCTTTGATTTTCGGATTCACGTTGACTTGTGGAATGGGGATGTTAACCAACCCCATCAAGTGGATGCCCATGACTAGGCACACACCCACGACGATCCAATTCCAGAAAGATGAAACGGTCCCGAACAGCCTTCCAACCACGGCGGCGATGATGCCCATGCCGGTGAACATCGCCGAAAGGCCGAGGATGAAAAACAGGGAGAAAACAAAGGCGCTCTTGGCTGATTTGATGTTCTGGTCACCGGAAACAAAGCCGATGGTCAGCGGGATCATCGCCAGTACGCACGGGTTGCTGGCCGTGAGCAGACCGCCGAAAAACACCACGATCAGGGCAAGCCAAGGGTTTGTGTGAATATATCGGCTGATGTCGTTTAAAATAGAGATGTTCATCTGCCATTAAGTTCAAGGGATGTTGCGGCGCCACTCGCGATCCGCCCTGGATTTAATGTGCCGGAGCATGCATAGACCATCTTCATAGGTCCTGTTTCCGGATCGCCCTTTTCTTTAGACATTTTCTACCCCTTTTCACGCGCGGATCTGAGCCAGCCTGCGATTTCCGATGCGCTGGGGATCTTGCCGGCGCACTTTACTTCTCCGTTGATGACCAGAGCGGGAGTGCTGAGTACCTTGTAAGCCATGATGTCTTCGATTCTATCGACTTTAATCAGAGAGGCATTGATCCCGGATTGCCGTATGGCCTTCTCCGCCTCTTCATACAGTTTTTTGCATCTGGAGCAACCAGTGCCCAATACTTTGATTTCCATCTAAAACCGCCTCCTATACAAACCGGATCTTTTTACAACACCATGTTGAATAAATAGCCGACAAGAATAATCCCCACAGCCACAACGCCGATGAAAATGAAGATAAGCTTAGGTTTTAGCACTTTTCGAAGGATGATCGTCTCCGGCAAAGACAGCCCGATTACAGACATCATGAACGCAAGCACGGTTCCAAGCGCCGCACCCTTTCCGAGTAAGGCTTGAACCACAGGGATAATTCCAGCCGCGTTGGAATACATGGGGATTCCGAGAATCACAGCAACCGGCACCGACCACCATACGCCTTTGCCCATAATGGACGCCATAAAATTTTCAGGCACATATCCGTGTATTCCGGCTCCCACTGCAATGCCGAGCAATACATAAATCCATACTTTGCCGACGATCTCTTTTACGGCATTCCATCCGAATTGAATGCGGTCCATCCAGCTCAATTTTTCATCGGGGGCATTGACCGCATCCATCTGGGTTTGATACACCCAATCTTCGATATATTTCTCCAGCCGAAGCCTGCCGATCACCCATCCCGAAGCAAAAGCGATCATAAGCCCGGTTCCGAAATACAGAGCCGCCACACGCCAACCGAAAAGACCGAAGAGCAGAACCAGAGCGATTTCGTTGACCATCGGCGCAGAAATCAGAAAAGAAAAAGTGACGCCCAACGGGACGCCGGTCGTCACGAATCCGATAAAGAGCGGGATGGCCGAGCAAGAGCAAAAAGGAGTTACCGTGCCCAACAATGCGGCCATCGCGTTGCCGACCGATTCGCGCTTGCCCGCCAGAACCCTCCGAGTGCGTTCCGGAGTAAAAAAAGAGCGCACGATGCCGACCCCGAAAACGACCAGAGCCAGAAGCATCATCACTTTCGGCGCTTCAAAAATAAAGAACTCGACGCTCGAAGCAAGAGGGCTTTTTACAGGCACCCGAAAGAGTCCATATGTAACCCATAAAGCAAACGGCCCGATGTTGTGATAAATGATCCACCAAATAATCAATCCGATCGCAATAAGCAAAATCGTCCTATTCAACTTCGATTTGCCGCTATTCGAATCGGAGACTGAATCTGATGAGCTTGGCGTTAATGTGCAGCAAGCCTTATTTTTTTCGCTTGAATCCAAGCTGACTCCTATTCAACACAGCACGCAAACTTTAAATTCCGGAATATGAAATCTTCTTGGCCCTTGCTAAGAACGACGTCTACATCGCTTCGTTCAAAGATCGTTTTCTTTTATTCAGCACTTTGCCCACGCATGAGAAAAATCCGCCGATGCAGGTGACCTGGAGTCTGTAATAAACCATGTTGCCTTCTTTTCGGTCCTCTAAAATGATCCCCGCTTTTTTAAGCTGCGACAGATGCCTGCTGACCGTGGCGTATTCCGACCCCACCAGTTTTACGAGTTGCGCTACGTTTTGGGGGCCCTCCTGCAAGACATCCACAATCATAAGGCGGCTCGGATGAGCGAGCGCCTTGAAGATTTCAGCCCTTAATTTGTATATCTCGTCATGTTTCATGAATAAAAATCCTTAGCTATTTAGCTAAATAGCATAATATCACAACCCCGTCGACCTTCAACTTTAATATTTGTAATCTCTCTAATTAATTTGGATGCCGCAAAAGGGCTTTTGCAATTTGCCTTACATCAGAATTTATTTTCCTGCAGATATCGAATCATCGGTTTCGTGATTTTCGGGGTCAACATCGGGAGCATATTCGGCATGAGCCGATTCATGACTTTGGGCATCATATCGGGCATTTGCTCCTTCATTTGGTCCGGCATGGGAATCATTGCAGCCACCCGATCCAGCATTGGAGGCAATACCTTGGGCAGCATCTTGGGCAGCAGAATCGGGAACATCATCGGCATTACCGGCGTCATCGCCGCAAACATCGCGTTGGCAATAGGCTTGGGCAATGCCTTGATGCCGCGCATCATGGTCAACATAGGCTTGGGCATGGCTGCAATCAATTCCGGAAACATTTGCATCATCAAATCCGCCATTCCATCAGGGCTCATAAGATAAACAAATTTTTCGAACACCGCCCACATTGTCAGGGCGTGAGGGGTCGGATCCGCCAATTCAACCCCAAGGTTGCAAGCAGTAAAGTGAGCTAAATCCCAAATAGGCATGTTGCTGTTCAAACGATCCGAAGACACGCGGAACTGGAATTGGCAGCAAGGGCAAAGGGATATAATGGCGTCGGCCCCGACTTCCTGCGCTTCCCTTATGCGGGCATCTCCGATCACATGCGCCACCTTTGGCTCTCCGATAAGAGAAAGCACGGAGCCGCAGCAATGCGCCTGTTCGCGGTTGTGATGCATTTCAACCAATTCAATACCGGGAATGGCGCGAATCAGATCGCGCGGAGGTTCGTATATGCCTCCCGCGCGGCCTATGTGGCAGGAATCGTGAAAGGCAACTTTATGCGGGCGAGGCTTGACTTTGCATACGGTATCTGGAATCTCGAATTTATTGCCGGCAAGGGCTTCCGTTACAACTTCGGAATAATGTTTGGTCTCTATGTCATAATCAATGCCCAGCTTTTTACACCATTCCGGATAGAACGTGCGCCATACCAACCAGCAAGCCGGACATGAAGTGATCATGGTTTTAATGCCTTTTTCTTTTGCAGTCCGTACATTCTTGCGCAAGTTGTTTTCCCAATCCGTCCATAATCCGGCCACCAGCATGGGGATGCCGCAACAATTTTCCTCATTTCCCATTGTGGTGAATTCAACGCCTGCCTTATCCAGCAGCACTACGGTGCCTTGAGCGATGTCCTGCTCGACATAAGAAGCGGTGCATCCCGCGAAATAGCAAATATCCGCTTTGGGTTTGATCCTCGGTTTTATGGCTTCGGGAATCCAATCACTGCGCTCGCGGCGGTATGAAGCCCAGATATTGCCTTCTTTTTCAAGGCTTGCAGCCATCATCTCAAACGGCGGGAACGTCATCTTCTTGTTTTCGTCAACCAGCAATCCGCGCAGCTTCAGCCAAGCCGGTTCGATGGGCAGATCCAAAGGACAACGGATGTTGCACATCTCGCAAGTAGTGCAGATGAGAAATTTGTCCACCCAGTTCTGATCCCATTTTGCCTTTCCTTCGGCGATCATTCGCAAGTAAGACCACTTGCCTCTCGGGCTGTGGCTCTCCCAACCCCGACCATAAAATTCATCGCATTCATCCACGCAGTATCCGCAGCGCGCACAAGCATACGCATAAGCAACTACATCGCCAGGCAGTCCGGCTCGGTCTTGGAAGACTTCACTCAACGCCGGCTTGGCCATGTTGCCGAAAAAGCGCACCAAGGGCTCAAATACCAAAGCTATTTTCATGGCGAACGACAAAAAACCACCGCCAGCCACTTTGCCAGGGTTGAGCAGATTTAAAGGATCAGATTTCAGCTTGCGCGCGTTGATTGCGGAAAGATGATCCGGCTCATAAACATCATCGGCCTCGCCGCGAAAATATAAGCCGGTGGCATAAGCATGGCCGCCGAATTTTCTCGCCGCTTTAAGCATCGAAAGCGAAAGACCGTATGCCAGATTGAAGCCGAACTTACGCTGATCGTGCGGAATGAAACCCAGCAGGATTATCTGGGGATCGGCGCCTCCGACCAGCATGCCTTCAACCGCCAACGGCAGCTTGATTTTCTTTTCCGCTGATTTCAATACTGCGCCAGCCGCCTTAAGAGGGATTCTCGCTTCAGCCGGAATCAGCGAGGGGCCAAGCCTTTTAATCTTCATGATCTCAAAGCGCTCCGCCCACTCATAATCCGCCGCTTCATCCGAAAGCGCGCGGCCTCCGGCTGCGGAAATCAGCCCCTTCAAAGCTTCTTTCTGGTCGGCCGTCGGGTCAGCCAGCACGACAGTCAAGATATAAGCTTCCGGAATATTCGGATGATCTTCGTGCACGGGATGTCCGTGATGAAGACGCGGAGGCGTTTTCGCTTTGAGCCGAATCATGGTCGGATTCACAAAACTTGCGGAAAACAGCGGAAGCTCTTTATTTGCTTCCACGGCGTCAACGGCTTTTTGGAGAGAATCAGGCGAATCGAATGCTGCGGCGACCGGTTCGGCTTTGAAAGCCTTGCGAACCCTGACAGCGATCTCGCCAATGATCCCATTAATGCCGCAAGCCCCCGAAATGCTCCGGATATCGGAGCCCGATATCGTTTCAACGGTCCCATCCATAGAAACGGCCTTGACGTATATGACGTTTTCAACAAACCAGCCGGATGATAAAGAGCCGTACCCACCGCCTCCCTGAGCCAGCCAACCTCCTACTGTCGAGCTGGGAGCGCTGCTTGGATAACAGGCCAATGCAAGCCCGCGTTTATTCAAGGCGCTTTCCAGATCTTCCCAAATCACTCCAGGTTGAACCGTAGCGGTCATGGCTTTTTCGTAGATCGCCGCGATATGATTCATCCGCGAAAGATCCACAACGAGCCCCTCGGCTGTCGGAACACATCCGCCATAGCCTGCCGTCGCCTTCCCCCGCGGAAAGATCGGCACGCCTGCATCTTCAGCCAGCCGGACGAGTTGCGAGATCTCTTCGATGGTTTTAGGTTGAACAACGCCGCCCGCAATCGTCGTGTCCGCGAGGGGTTCCATCAAATCAGGCAGTGTCCCGACATCCTGACTATATAAATTCCGTTCGATCCGATCGAAGTTGACTCGCCCGCCGAAAAGGGCCGTCAATCGCTCTTGAAGGTCCGCACTGATTGAGGTTGTCATTGTATTTCCCGCTTTTAATGCCGTTTTTGAACTATCGTCGGCGTCATTCTTTTTTGCACTTCCTCAAACATCTCAAAAGCTCTTTAAGACGCGGCTTGCTTAAGCTGTAATAGGAGTATCCGTGGAGTTTCTCGCTCTTGACTAGATTCACCATGCGCAAAATTTTCAATTGCTGGCTGATGAGCGCCTGGGCCATGCCGATTCTTTTGGAAAGATCGCCGACGCAGAGTTTTTCATTCGAAAGAATATCCGCCAATTGCAAGCGCAACGGATGCCCCAGCGCTTTAAGAATTTCCGCAAATTCTTCCGCTTGTCCCCTTGAAAAATAATTGTTTTTCGCTTTCACAATATCCTCGCTTATAGCAACTTCTATATATTGCTATATTGCTATCTATTTCAAACCAAATAGCATTAAAATGTTGTCGATCTTACATAAAAACCCGAACGGACGCTTTTGGGGCTCAAAAAAGATTCACCGCTGCCGTTGCAATAAATTCACGGCTCAGGATCTATTCCGGTGATCACCCGGAATATCCGATATCAGCGCAATCGTTCGATCAGCGGCGACATGAGTTCGCGTGAAGGCCACGACATTTCCGGGGTCATGGATACATATGGAAGTTCAATGACAAAGGGCGCTTTTACGAAACGCTCAATCTCTTCACGGTTTGTAAGTGCGCTTTCATCGGGAGTCGCTGACGGCTGATTCAAAACGATCCCCCAAAGCAGCACCCCGGATGACCGAATGGACTTTTCGCAAAGCCGCACATGGTTGATTACTCCCAGCTTGTTGGGCGCCACAAGCAAAATCGGAAGGCCTACCAAGCGCGCGAGTTCCAGCGAATCCAGTTTATCCGCCAGCGGCGATAAAAGCCCACCTGCCGGCTCGACCAATGTAAATTCGAATTCAAAAAGAGCTTCATTGACGATTTTCACGATATCATTCGGATCAATCGAAACGCCTTCCAGCTTTGCCGCTACGGATGGCGCCAGCGGAGCCTTGAGCGGATATGGACATACGTCATTTAACGTTTGGCCGGATTGCGCCGCCTCAAGAAGAATCGAGGCGTCCGCCGGAATCAGACGCCCGGCTTTTTCCATGCAGCCGGATTCCACCGGCTTTATTACTCCCACAGAGACGCCCGCATATGCGGCGGCAGCCGCTAGACCGCAGGCGACCACGGTTTTACCTACGCCGGTATCGGTTCCGGCAATAATGAGTCCGCGTATGGAGAATTGGGGTTCAGTCATTTTATTTAGGCCTTCCGATGGAGATCATATAAACAGCAATTTCCTTCTCGCCATCCGCGCCGACCACGGCCTCGACCTCGTCGTCGAAAAAAGCACCCACTGCACATGCTCCCAGTCCGAGCGCTGTCGCCGCCAGCAAAATATTCTGTCCTATGTGGGCCGCATCCATGAACACATAACGAATCCCACGGTCGCGATAGCGCGAAGTGGAGCGATGCGGCACGGCGGTCATGATCACATTCAACGCCGCTTCGAGCACAAAATCCTGATTCAGGCAGGCTGCATACAACTCCCGGCTCGGGTCGTGAGATATTGTGGAGACCAAACACCAGTCATCCACATCCAACTTGTAACATCCGGGCTCCAGACCTGAAACATTGCGCGCTGAAAGATATAAATCTATGGGATATCGGGCCCCGGCCGAGGGCGCGGCGCGCAACCCGACACCGCCGAAAGATGAGGTATTCCCTTGCGCGGCAAACAAAATATCCGAGCATTCATAAAAAGTGACAGGCGCAGACTGATCAAAATCGCGATGGGATCTTCTGGCGGACATGGCGTTAAAAATCGGCGGCCCGGCTGCGGTAAAGCCTTTTTTAAGCGGGATCCGGCGAATGGCGGACGCTTCGGATTTATCCGGAGCGCGATCAGTCACTTTTTTATCCCGGTGATAACGGGATCCATCCAGAAACATCCGGCCGACAGAGGACATCCGAAGCCCTCCTTATTTCATGCGGGCAAATGCGTTTTGGATGCGGCTTATCCCTTTTTTAATGGCGTCTTCCGATGCGGCGTATGAAAAACGAAGATATTCGTCGGTCCCAAAGGCTGCTCCCGGAATCAAGGCGACGCCTGCGCGCTCCATCAGCGCGTCGCACATGGAGGCAGAGCCGGTGATTGCGATGCCGTCAAGGGCTTTGCCATAGTATTTGGAGACTTTGGGAAAAATATAAAAAGCGCCTTCAGGCATTCGGCATGAAATATCGGGGATGGAGCAAAAGCCCTGCACAGACAGTTTTCGACGACGGTCGAATTCTGCAACCCATTTGGCCAGATCGGCATGTTCACACGTAATAGCGGCAAGAGCCCCTTTCTGCGCAAAAGAGGTCGGGTTGCTGGTCACTTGAGACTGAAGCTTTCCCATGCCGGCTATGACATTTTCCGGACCTATGGCCCACCCGATTCTCCAGCCCGTCATGGAATACGATTTGCTGACTCCGTTGAATACGATGATCCGATCCGCCAAGTCCGGGGCGATTGCCAAAAAAGAAATCATCTGAAGATTGTCATAAACAAGGCTGTTGTAAATCTCATCAGATAAAATCGCAACATGAGGATATGATCTGAGGATATCGGAAAGTTCTTCGAGTTCGGGTTTTGTATAAACGGCGCCCGTCGGATTATTCGGGCTATTCAAGTATATCATCTTGACGTCGGGCGAAAGGTTTTGCTTCAACTGGGCAGGAGTGATTTTAAATCCGGTGCTCTCATCCGTATAAAGGATTTTTGGTTCTGCGCAGGCCAGCTTGATTTGAGCCGGAATCGAAACCCAATAGGGGGCAGGCACCAATGCGGTGTCGCCCTCCTGTAAAAGCGCCATCATGGCATTGGCCAGCGCATGCTTGGCTCCGCACGAGATCAATACCTGCGAAGGCTTTATGCGCACGCCGTTATGGACGAAAAACTGATCGGCGACAGCAGCCCTAAGCTCGTCTATTCCCGAGGCGGGCGTATATTTCGTGAATCCGGCATCCAACGCAGCTTTAGCGGCGTCATTAATATATTTCGGGGTTTCAAAATCCGGCTCTCCTGCCCCAAAACCCAAAACGTCTTTGCCCTCTGCACGCAATTTCTTGGCTTTGGCGGTAATCGCCAAAGTCTCTGACGGTTCCAGTTGCGCGACGCGGCGACTGATTTGAATCCCCATCCAAACCTACTCCTTTCCGATATGATCATCACCCAATTTACAAATGCTTTTTATTAATTGTTCTCAATTTTTCTTTGAGCATTTTCTGAACCACTATGGGAACCATTCTAGAAACATCGCCTCCGAACATGGCGATTTCTTTTACCATGCTTGAGTTCAAATAAACGTACGGCTCTGAAGACATCAAAAATAGAGTCTCGACGTTTTTGGACAGCGCGCGGTTGGTCAATGCCATCTGGAATTCATAATCGAAATCCGAAATGGCTCGAAGACCTCGAATCACGACATCAGCTTTTATCTTCTTCAAATAATTCACAAGCAAGCCCTTAAAGGTATCCACGCGAACGCCTGACACATCCTTAAAAATCTCCTGGATTATCGTTTTCCTCTCTTCCGCCGTAAACAGCGGAGATTTTCTCGGATTCACCGCCACTGATATCACCAATGGATTGAATATCTGGCTTGCTCGCATGATCAAATCGATATGACCGTTGGTAATCGGATCAAAACTGCCGGGATAAACCGCTATCAAGTTCTTTCTCATCTGTCCCACCCGCCTGAAAGTAAATTTGGCATGTTTATGAACGATCAAAAGCCTATGATTGATGGGAGTTCACGTCAAGAAAAAATGAAAGAGAAAAAGCGAACAACCGGCGTTGCTCTTGTTTATGGCAGGGTATTTTATTTTGGATATGGCTTTTATCAGTCGGAAATTCGATCTTTCAAACGCAGATATCTTTGACACCGCTCTGTGGGATAGATACATTCTTAGGGAGGTCCTATGCTTTTAGGGAGTAAGTCGATGCGTGATAAATGGATAATCGGTTTGGCTCTTCTTTTTACGGCGGCTATTTTCCTCTGTGAATGCGGCAATGGCGGCGGCAAAAATGAGGGCGCTGCGCCCGTGATTGACGACGATTGTGGTCATGACGAATTTGATGACGATGAAGCGGATGACGATTCTTTTCCGGATGACGATACTTCAGACGACGATTCTGCCGGCGATGATTCCGCAGATGACGATTCCATAGACGACGACTCAGGTGACGACGATTCGGTCGACGATGACTCCGGTGACGACGATTCTGCGGACGATGACACCGTTGACGATGATACGACGGCATTTATCGATCTCGTCGATCCGTTTATCGGAACCGGCGGATTGGGTTACGGCGTTGGAGCGATGGTTCCGGGCGCAATTGTGCCGTTCGGCATGGCGAGCCTGAGCCCGGATACGACGCTGTGGGGAGTTCATCCTTATTTCGATCATTCGGCCGGATATTATTACTATGATTCGCAAATCCGAGGATTCAGCCATATGCACATGATCGGCACAGGAGCCACGGATCTCGGATATGTTCGCGTAATGCCGGTAATGGATATCGACCAAAACAAAATACAGGAAACAGGATATCGAAGCGGGTTTTCTCATTCAACGGAAATGGCGAAACCCGGTTATTATGCCGTCACGCTGGATGACATCGGTGTCCGCGCAGAGCTTACTACAACGAGAAACGTCGGGATCAGTCGCTATTCACTTTCTTCGAAACAGGTCGGAACGCCTGCCGTTTTGATGGACTTGGGCGGAACCATCCAGAAAGATAATTGCCAGAGCGCGGATATCACGGTCGATCCCGGCGCGCGCGAGTTTTTCGGGTCTGCACATTATTCGGGAGACTTCACGGGTCGATTCGGCGGAATCGACGTGTACTTTGTCGCCCGATTCGACACCGATCTTTTGCATTACGGCACCTTCGCGGGCGGAATCATCCAGCCCGATTCCACCCATGCCACAGGCGTTGATGCCGGAGCTTATGCCGAGTTTACAAACTTTCCGGTACAGATGGCCGTTGCAATCAGTTTTATCAGCGTCGTTCAGGCGCGCGCCAACCTTGCGGCTCAAGTTCCTGTTTTGGATTTTGATGCGATTGCAAACGCCGCTCGCCAAGCATGGATCGATTATTTATCGCTGGCCCAAATCACCGGCGGAACCTTGGAGCAACGTAAGCAGTTCGCCACTGCCCTTTACCACACGGCCATGATGCCGACCTCGCTCACAGAAGAAGGCGGTTCGTATGTGGGGATCGATAAAAATACGCACTCGGCTGCGGGGTGGACGTATTACTCCAATCTGTCGTTATGGGACACCTATCGCACATATCATCCGCTTATGAGCCTGATAAAGCCCGGACTCGAACGAGATTTTGTGCGCTCTCTTGTGGCCATGTATGAAGACGGCGGCTACGTTCCCAGATGGCCCTGTCTGGTCGGCGAAAGCGGCAGCATGATCGGCACCAGCGCGGATGCAGTGATCGCGGACAGCTATGTTCGCGGCATTACGGATTTTGATGCGAGCGCCGCCTACGAAGGTTGCCGCGCGCACGCCGTGGGCCCGGCTCAATCGGGGCGAGACGGCCTCAACGAATATATCAACAACGGATATTGCGCGATCGATGTAACAGACGATGCGCCGTCTAAAACCCTGGAATATGTGGTAGACGATTTTTGCCTGGCGCAGCTCGCTGACGGTCTCGGTTTCACGGATGATCGCGACATGTTTCTCGATCGTTCTAAAAATTACGAAAACATATGGGATCCCGATACTCAATTCATGCGTGCTAAAAAACTGGATGGGTCTTGGCTGGAGCCTTTCTTTCCCTTCTGGCCGTTTGACGAGAATTACACTGAGGGCGATGCCTGGCAATGGTCGTGGCATGTTCCTCATGACGTAGAGGGCTTGATCGCGCTGTTCGGCTCCGAGGCGGCTTTCGTTCAAAAGCTCAATACGTTTTTTGCAAATACGGCCGCGCTTCCTAATACGTTTCTGCCGGATCCTTTTTATTGGCACGGCAATGAGCCCGATATCCATGCCGCTTTCATGTTCAACTACACTTCCTCGGCTCATCTGGCGCAAAAATGGTCCAGGTGGATCATGGAAAACAGGTACACCGCAGGGCCCGATGGCATTGACGGGAACGACGACGGCGGCACAATGTCTTCTTGGTTTGTTTTCGCCTCAATGGGCCTCTATCCTGCGCTTTGTAAGGATCTCTATTATCTAGGCAGCCCGATTTTCGACTCGGTCACTTTGCAGTTGCCGGGCGGCACGCTTATCATTGAGGCCGAAAACGCTTCATCTGAAAACATTTATGTTCAGTCAGTGTCATTCAATGGCGGTGAGTTGACGCAGCTTTTTATTGCTCACAGTCAGATTGTAAACGGCGGCGTGCTGCATTTTGTCATGGGGCCGAATCCGCCTACTCGTCGCTGATGTTTTCATACGCGAGCAAATCCTAAGCCAATCATAAAGCGCATCCGCCGCACTGACTTTCATTATTTTTTGCTGCCGGACCGAATGAGGTTGCTCCTGTGGAGTGATGATTCGTGAATGGGCCGTCATCCGTATGTGTGTGGTCGTCATCGCCGGCTGCGTCGTCATCATTTGCCGAATCATCATCAAGCGTATCGTCGTCGACCGCAGCGTCATCATCGCCGCTGTCGTCGTCGCCTGAATCGTCGTCCGCCGAGTCGTCGTCCGCGCCTTCATCCGGCGGCCAGTAAATCGGATTCGGATTTCCAGGCTCGATGAGGTTGTAATAGCGGCCCATCCAATAAGCGATCATGTAATCGATCCCCGGATAAACTTCGGTGCCGTCGCCGCCTTGGCACTTAACGATATAAGGCGTTTTTTGCCATATGAAACTTTCAGGGCATCGATCCTTGACCGGCCTGGGATCTTTGGTCTGCGGCTCGATGTCGATCAGATCGCGAATGCCGAGGATGTCGATGAGGTTGGACAAGAAAATGCTGAGCGGATCCAAAGGCCACTCCGGTATGTCTTTGGGAACATCGCGCTCCGGCGGTTCCTGAAAGTCGGGGATTTGGGCGCGCAGATCGCCAAGCGCGCTGTCATAGTTGCGGCATTCGCCCGCCCGCTCGCAGTTGGCGAGATAGATTTCGTCGAAAAAGATGTTGTGTGTTCCCTCGACCACCCACCTGACCTGATCGTGAAACGCTTTTAGATAATAAGCGCGGCGCTCGGGATTTCGCTCGAGACGAAACAGGTTGTAATAAGTCTGATGAGTGAGGTGAATGCCGAAATATTCCTGATATTTATTGAACCAGGAAAACGAGCTGATTTCTACCTGATCCTGATCTTTTTCCCAGCGATCCAGATATTGGTTTTGATATTCCGTATCGTCCAGAATGTGCGATGCGATGAGATGCCAATCCAGACGCATGATCGGAATTGCATGCGGCGCGGCGTCCGTAGGCATGCCGTCTTCGCCGATGATCCAGTAATTATCCGCTTTGAGATTATCAATGACCTCCTTCACATCCTGCCGGATCAGTTCGCGCGCAGGCTCGTCGTCGATGAGATCGTATGCGGCCGCCATCCCCATAAACCAACCCGTATATTGGTCGCGGCTTGTGTTGTTGATCCAGAAAGAGCCTTCCCACTCGCCGGCGCCTTTAACGTAGCGATCGCTTCCTAAGTAAAATGCGTTCCAGGGAAATTCGTCTGGACCTGCAAAGCGGGCGATAAATCCCGGAACCTGCGTGATCTGAAGGTGGGCGTCCAGCGCATGAACCGTGCGGATGGCATTGGCCTTGGCTTCCGGGTCTTTGGTTACCGCATAACGAAACGACTCGGCTGCCAGATATGTGCCGGTCCACATTGTGGAGTCGCTGAGGGAATAGCCGATAACCTCGTCGCTTCCCGGCGCGGCAAAATGAACGTAACCGGTTCCGCCATAAGGCGAGACATGGTACGTGTTGAACCACTCTTCATACGCTGCGGCGCGATCCTCCAACTCATCGGCCTTTGCAATGCCGCCGCACAAAAAAGCCGTCATAACCATGATCGCGAAAATAATTTTCGGTGCTCTCGTCATGGCCCACCTCATTTTTTTTGTCTCTGAATCCGGAACATTATGATTATAGAAGTTGCAGCCCTTGGCGTCGAGTGGTCTTCGAACATAGTATTTTTTGTGTGGTTGAACCTCAGTCAGTCATATTATGGAGTATACTCAATAAATATTGATATAATAATCCTATTCTGGATCATGCTTGGGAGACGATCATGAAAAGAATAAACGTCTTTATTCTTGTGATTGCCCTGGTTTGCTGCCTGGTGATATTCGCCTTTGCTCAATCCAAAAAAGGCGGCGGGTTCTCTGATACTTCAACTCAAGTCGGCTGGTACGAGAACAGTTACGCTTTCGTAGTGGGGATCAACTCGTATTCGCAGGGCTGGGGTCGTCTGTCCGCAGGCGTGAGTGACGCGAAAAAGATGGCCGAGGCATTGCGAGCACAAGGCTTCACGGTTTATGAGTTATACGATACGCAAGCCACTATGCCGGAAATTATTAAACGTCTTCGCCAGGCGGCGCAACAAGCTGGGTCGAACGATCGTTTTATTTTCTACTATTCCGGACATGGCTATACGAAAACCTCGGAGTGGGACAAAACACAAGCCGGTTACTTGGTTCCAGTGGAAAGCAAGTCCGGCGACATTTCCAATTATCTTTCAATGACGCAAATTCGAGATGAAATCCTAACCAACTGTAAGGCCAAACATGTTTTAATCATCATGGATTCATGTTTCTCGGGAACATTACTAACCCGTGCTAATGTGCAGGATAGCGTGGTCAGTGACTACCTGGGCAAGAGGGGAATTTATGGAATCACTGCCGGCATGCAAGATCAATCCGCTGTGGATGGGCTTTTCACTTCTGTGCTGATAGACGGAATGAGCGGCAATGCCGACTATAATAACGATGGTTATGTCTCTTTCAAGGAATTGGGCATGTATGCCGAACAGAATGTTAAATCGCGCAACCGTTCTCAGACGCCGGATTACGGCGTGATGTACGGCGCCGGGCAGTTCGTGTTTGCCAAGGCGGGTGGAGGAACGACATATACACCGCCGCCTAAGATCGATCTTTCATCAGACCAAGCCGCTTTGGCCGCGCAGAAGGCAGCGCTGGACAAACAGAAAGCCGACCTGGAAGCCTACAAGGCGCAGAAGACCGAGCAGGATCGCATCGCGTCGGAACGCGCACGCATCGCCGAGGAGCAGCGGAAGCTCGAGGAGGAGCGTAAACGCATCGAGACGCAAAAGACGATCACCGCCGAGCCGCCGTCGTCATACGGAGCCTCGTCAAACGTGGTACGTACAAGCGGACGTTTTCAGGTTACGTCGTGCGGTTCAATCATCGATCCACGTAGCGGGCTGGAATGGGCGCCGGATGCAGGACGGGACATGACGTGGGAAGAGGCGAATTCCTACTCTAAAAATCTTTCCCTTTGTGGTTACAATGATTGGCGGCTGCCGACGAGAGCAGAGCTACGAAGTCTTTACGATTCGTCATTGAAGACATCATGTTCCGGAAATGATTGCGGAGGTCGCGGCCCTTACGGGATCGACCCTGTTTTCAGATTGGGTGGTGGTTGTCCGTGGAGTTCGGAGTTAGAGGGTTCTTCGGGCGCCTGGGGCTTCTACTTCTACGGCGGCAACGGGGTCTGGGGCAGCCGTGGCGACTCCAACAACAGTCGGGCTTTCGCGGTGCGTTCCCGAAGATAATGATGGATCATTTGCTCCTTTGATTCTTCGATCATTTCGGAGGAGTCCAGAGGGGGTGGCCCCCTCTGGCGGTGGGTGGCCGACCTTTGAGAACAGTCAAATGCGTGGCATAGTTTCAGCAAAAGGCTGAAGCTGTGCAATCTAAAATTTTTTCGCACCTTATAAATATTATTGAAATTTTTTAAGGAGTAGATAAAATATAGCGCTACAAAATAAAAGATTAACCTTTTTGGGAGACCGAATAATGAAACGCGCGGTTATTTTGATCGTTTCATGCTTCCTGTGCCTTGCCGGTTTGGCTGTGGCTGATGTGAATTCTCCTTATGGAATAAACAGCCATGTGCCTGACAACCGTTTATTGGATCTGATAGCGCAGGCGGGGATCGGTTGGATCAGGGTGGATATGAATTGGTTCACGCTTGAGCCGAATAAGAACCAATACAATTTCGGATACATGGACTCGGTGGTCAACAATGCGAGGGCTCGCGGTCTTGAGATCTTTGCCACATTGGCTTATACGCCCGGCTGGGCCAACGGCACCGGCAACACAGCCGATCCGCCGACCGACCCGAACGATTGGTACAATTTCGTCTACAACACCGTGCACCACTATCGCGGCCAAATCAAATATTGGGGCATGTGGAACGAGCCGAACCTGACCGGTTTCTTTACCGGAGTGGCCTGGCAATATCGCGAATGGATTCTAAAACCCGGCGCTCAGGCGGCAAAGGCAGCGGATCCCTCGTGTTTTGTGCTTGGGCCTGAGCTGTCTCATTTAAGCAGCGGTGATTGGCCGGGTTGGTTGGAAGAGATCATGAAGGCAGGCGGCTCCGACTATATCGACATCATCACTCACCATTGCTACAAAGGAAATACAGGCGACGATACCTTCAATTATCTCGACAAAGGAGCATTCCATTGGCCATGGGACGATCCGCCTCTCATGGATGTCTTGGACAGCATCGGCGTAGGCGACAAACCGGTGTGGCTTACCGAAGTCGGCTGGGCCACAGACGACATCTCGGAATCGGATCAAGCCCTTTATTATCAACAGCTTCTTTGGGGAATGCTGCAGCGCGACTATCTCAAAAAGGTCTTTCCGTACACGATCATCGATTGCCCAGACCAGCAACTCGAGCCGCCTTTTGGAATCCTGAAATCCGATTACACTCCCAAGCAGGCATATTCCAAATACCGCGACTTCATCGCCAACCCCACAGAACCGCCCAGCAGCGGCTGCAACATGGCCGCAGGCGCCGATGCAAAGAGCAATGCCGGCATGCTGGCTCTATTATCCGTGCCGCTCTTTATTTGGGGAATGAGGAGAAGGAAATAGAATAACCATCGGCCAAAAATTTATTTGGACGGCAGATCGCTTCAGTGGCGGGATTTTATACCAGTTTGCTATCAACCATAATAGTATGTTTGACCATTCCAAAGTATGAACACAATACTACGAAGCTGTCGAGAAACAGAACTCTCCACCGTATGCTCTATGTTTGACAGCGAAGTAGTATTATACAAGTTCCATAAATTCATCTTCAGTCAAATCGGTTTGATCCGGACACGCTGCCTTTGACTCGACGAATACAAATTTCGTTTCGCTTTAAATCAATGTCGGCAAGCTGGAGAAGGCTAGCCTCTTTGACTTCGGAGACAGTATTTGTAAATAAAATCAAAAAACGTCCGGCTCCAAATTACTTTCTTTCTGGTTTCGTTTGAAATACTGGCTATCGACTAACGCACGCAACGCGCGAAGCCGTTGTCGTCGATGTAGTGGCCGCTGACGAGGCCGCTGTTGAAAACGACGCGCCACACGTAGCTGTCTACGTCCGCGACCACCGACGACGACCAATACCAACTTATTACACCGGACATTCCATCCGGCCAATAAGCCCCACCTGAACCGGGACCCGCCAGGTAATCGCAGCCAACGCATGGATCATTCCGGCAGCTTGAATCAATACAGTCGTCCGTCACGCCGCAGGCACCTCCGGTGACTGTTGCGTCGCAGCCGCGAATCAGGGAACGCAGTTCAGAGATCGTCGGCAGATGCCAACCGCCTCCGGCCAATGTCAAGGTTTGGCAATAAGTCTTAGCTTCGTCCCAGGTCATGTGATCGCTCAACGGTGTCACCTGCCACGTCAGGCCCGAAGAAGAGTCGGTCCAAGTGTCACCCGTCGCGGTGTCGTCGTCAGTCATCGAGTCATCGTCGCCGCCACAGTCATCATCACCGACATCGTCATCGCCGCCGCTGGAATCGTCGTCGCCGGAGGCATCATCGTCGCCGCCATCGGCATCATCACCGGCATCGTCATCGCCGCCGCCAGCGTTATCATCGTCATCACCGCCACCGCTGCTTCCGCCACAGGAAACAGCCAACCAAATAGAAGCGATAAGAAGCACCGATAAAAACAGCACAAGCCAATGCGCTTTCATGAGACACCTCCCTCTTTATCGCTGACTAACGCACACAACGCACGGCAAGTTTGTCGTCGGCGAAGTCGTAGTTTTTGACGAGGCCGCCTCTGAAACCGACGATCCACGCGGCGCTGGCGTAGTCCGCGATCGGCGAAGACGACCAATACCACCAATACAAAATACCCGAAAGTTCGGGTGGCCAATACGCGCCGCCCTGCCCTGGACCACCTTTGTCTGAACAACCTTTGCATGGGTCTTTCCAGCAACTGATATTCAGGCACGAGTCCGTCACCCCGCAGGAGCCGCCCTTCTGCGTGGCCTGGCAGCCACGGATCAAGCTCCGAAGCTCATTGATCGTCGGCAACCGCCAGTCGCTGTGGCCTCCCAAAGACAAGCTTGCACAATGCGCTTTCGACGCCGACCACTTCATCCGCCCGCCCGTTGGTGACACCTGCCACGTCAAGCCCGATTGAGGATCCTTCCAGACTTCAGGGGATTGTGGAGGCACTGGCTTTGGCGTGGAGTCTTCGATGCCATAAGAAAGCACCAAGCCGACGCCAAGGCACATCACCGCCAAGAACACAATCAAAATGATCCGTCTCATCATTTTCTCCCTCTCCGTGCGCCCTCGGCGCGTTTTAAGAACCAAAGAAACAAAGGACCAAATCACTAAAATCACGGTTGGACTTTATGTTCAGTAGATCAGGATACAGAAAGAGGGAAACATCGTCGTTGCTATCCTCCGTAATGCAGGATAGTACCCTCGCCTCCCACGGCAAATACGTCATTATGACCCGAGCCCCAAATTCCCTCTAGATCTCCATCCCCGTAAACACCGGTAGTCATTAAAGACCAGGTGGTGCCATCGTAGTGGAAAATCGGGCAAGAAGTATCACCAAAACCAGCGCCTGCGTAGAATACATCGTCGTGCGCCGTACCCCAAATGTCCCCTAATGCCACAGTTTGTTCTGTATCCATTATTGACCAGGAGGAGCCGTCATAATGGAGAAAATAATTGCCTTCGCCGTTAGAATTACCACCAATAGCAAACACATCGTCGTGCGCCGTACCCCAGACACTCCATGCAGCTCCATCAGCTAATTCTCCTGTCATTTTCGACCAATTAGATCCATTAAAATGTAGAATCACGCCTCCATAGCCGCCCGGGGCTCCTCCCACGGCAAAGACATCGTCGTGCGCCGTGCCCCAGACTCCAATTATATCGTAGTAATCGTAAGTTATTCCTATGTCCATTGCGGACCACGAGGAGC
>Ga0315282_10002205_pt1 | contig 36257 bp, 31 predicted proteins | sample YL17G07_20_MG_FD_203693 | JGI IMG/M metagenome (GOLD analysis project Ga0315282, IMG submission 203693) | Sediment microbial communities from Yellowstone Lake, YNP, Wyoming, USA - YL17G07_20 | ecosystem: Environmental > Aquatic > Freshwater > Lake > Sediment | place: USA: Wyoming | collected...
CGTTAGGCATCAGGTCTCGGACGCGGGAGCAGACCGAGACGTCCACTTCGGGGTTATCTCTCGCCGTCTTCGGTAGCTTGAAGTCGAGAATGGCGACGTGGTAGTCCTTGCCGGACGCGTGGGCCTGCGTGATCAGATCCAGGGCGTCGCAGACGGAGCCGGCCTGGTCAACGTCAACGTCGCCCACCGTCTCTTTCAGCAACTGCACCAACTGCTGGCGCGTGTTCTCCATGTCTTCGACGACCAGCACTCTCCACTCCATCATAGCCCTCCTGTCTCCGCCTGCGGCGGCGCCTGATAGCGAGGCATCTCGATGCGGAAGTGAGCACCGGCACCCTCGGTGCCTATCTCCTCAATCGTCCCCCCATGGGCCTCGATGACGCGCCTCACGTAGGGGAGACCGATCCCGGAGCCCGGCCCGTGCGGGCGCCGGCTGAAGAAGTTCTCGAAGATACGCTTCTTGAACTCAGGCGGCACGCCGGGGCCGTTGTCCTTGTACTCCAATCGCACCCACGCCTCCTGCGCCCTCGAGAACGGGGTCACGGCGATGCTCAAGCGGACGCCCGGCTCGGTCCTCATGATGCGGGAGTTCTCGGCCAGCTCGACGAACACGTGTTCCAGAGCGCTGGGATCAAGGTCGGCATCCACCGCATCGGGCGGGGTGGTGACGTGGTAGGCACCGGGGCCCACAGGCGAGGTCTTCATGATCTCCCGCAGCCACTGGCTAACGTCGCGGCGCTCCGGTCGAAGCTCTATGGGACCAAGTCTTTCCTTAATGCGTGTGATCTCGCGCTCGATGTCCTCGAGCAGCGCGCGGAAATCATCGTTGACTGCCTTGAGCGCCGGGAGCTCGTCCTCTCTTCCGCGATAGCGAGCAAGAAGCACAGGCAGCGCCGCGACGCGGTTCTTCACATGGTGGGAGGTGTCCGCGATGGCCTTGTCCGTCGCCGTCTGCAGCCAAGTCTCGCGCTCCTGCGCGCGCTGTTGGCGCTGCAGCAAGCCATCTATGAGCGCGCTGGCAATCTCGGCAAACAAGCGCAGTAATTCGAACTCTAGAGGATCCAAGTCAGGAGGGCAGTAGAGACTCACCTTCCCGAGCGTCTGGGGCGCGGGGTCAGCTGCGCCGGGTTGGCGGCTGGACAGCAGGGGCAGGTCTATCCAGAAGTCCCCGCGTGCCTTGATCACCGGCTTCGGACATCGCGAGGACTCCATGTTGATCACCTGCAGCCCGAAGTTGGTCACGTACTGATGCTGGTCAGGCAGGCTCGGGTCATAGGAGAACGCAACCACCTGACGCTCGTCAATACACTTCCACGATTCCCAGTTGGGCTCGCCACGCTTAATAGTGTAGCCCTCAAAAGCACGCTTCTCCTCCTCGCTGCTGTAACCATAGGAAACCCTGCCGGCCAGGACTTCTGGGTCCTTCGGATCAACCAGGTACAAACGACCCCACCGGAGGTGCAATGACCGGGTCGCCTCCAGCAGCGCACCCCCAAGCTCCTGGACGTCTCTTGCCGCGCCGGCGACCGGGATGGCGTGAAGCAACCCTTGGAGGAAGTCGAGCACCTCGAGGTGGACCATGCCGCCGATTACGCGGCCCTGCCAGTCCTTGATCGGAGCGGCCAGCGCGGCCGCGCGCGATTCGCCGTCTCCTACGACGCCCTTGACGTGCCTGGCCAGCCGCTTGCCACTGCGAATGGCCTCCCGCCAGAGATCCTGCACCTCGGCCCCCAGCGTTTCCAAGCGGACCTCGGCCTGCCCTGAGCTTCGCCACCCGGGCTCCGCAGAGAGAATGCGCCCCGCGGATTCGTTGACATAGCGGACCTGCTCCCGATGGTCGAAGACCAGGACCGAATTCGGAACACGGTGCAGCGCGGTCTGCAGGAAGGCCACTCGCTCGCTCTGCTGAATCGCCACCGCGAGTTGTCGAGCGAACACGACGAGGTCCTCCACCTCCTCCTGGCTCGGCACCACGCCGTCATCGCGCTCCACGTGGATGGTGCCGAGTACCGTGTCCTCGCTGAGAATGGGCAGGACGGCCATGCCGCGCAGTCCCACGGCCGTTACGACGGCCTTGTTCGTGAGCGGATGGGTCCTGGCATCCTCAATGATCACCGGAACCTTGGTGGCCACGACAAAAGGCTGCACGTCCTCCTTGTCCCGCGTGAGTTCCCAGTCTGTCATTTCCGCCGCGACCTGCCCCGTAGGGGAATCCTCGTGGACGCCGATGATGCGCTTGCGCTCCGGGTCCACCAGAGAGAAAACCACTCGCTTGTAACCCAGGCCGCGGAGACCTTGGCCGGCGAGCCGCAGAGCCGCGCCCACGTCTAGCACTTCCGACCCCAGCGACCGCACGATATCCAGGATGATGCGGATGTGCCGCTCACGGAGTTCCAGACGGCGCTCCGTCCGCCGGATCTGCTGGGCCTGGCGGAGCACTTGGCAGAACTCCTCCCCCAGCTGGTTCGCCATCTGCCGCCTCTCTGCCGAGATAGGCCCTGGCCCGTGCAGGCTGCTGAGCACCGCTACTCGCGGGGTCTTATCGTCGGTTTCGGGGAGATTCACGACCACCGCCTGGCTCGCGGTGCCGCTCCGTGGCGCATAGGACCGCTCGGACGACGACGGCATCGGTGGGAGAAGCGCGCGCAGCCTGCCGACGACCGCCTTCGGCGGGCGGTCGCCCCAGCCCTGGGAGCCGACCTGCCAAGTCCCGAAGGAGTACCCCCAGAAGGTGACCTCGGTGAAGCCGAGAAGATTCTTCACGCCGCGGACGAACAGCTCCGCTACTGTGACAGGCGAGGCGACTGCCTGGGCATGGAGAAGGCTCTTGAAGGCGTTTGCTACAGCCTGAAGGTCGGCCATGCCCGCGGAGCTGGGTCGAATGCGCTCGTCCGGTGTGAGCCGCTCGTACAGTGCGAACGCCTGATCCCAGTCCCCGTGTCGGGCCAAGAGGTCCGCCAACCTGCGCGCATCGTAGTACCGCTTGGCGAAGCGAGCCACCAGGTCCGACGCGAACTCGATCTTCCCGCCTTCACGTATAGCCAGGCCGGCCATCTCCAGGCGGGTGGGCCGGTCCTCACGGACTGGGATGGATCCTTCGGAAAGGAGTCCTCGCAGCGCCTGGGTGCACTCCGGGCTTCCGGCGACTACGTCCACCGTGTGCTTGAAGAATACGTCTCCACCGCGAGCCCAGGCGAATCCCGCCTCGTCTGGATCACGCGGAATGGAACTCACAAGGATGGGGTCCTCCCGCGGCACGTTGCGGCCGATCCGGTCCTCCAGGACCACCCACAGCAAGCCCCACAGGAGATAGCCGTTGCCCCGGGTGAGGTCGAAAAGGACCTGCTCGCAGTCTGATCCCTGAACCTTCAGACCAAGGGTCTCTAGGTAGTCGTTCATGAAGCGGCCGAACTCATCTCGGTCGAAGCCCTGGACTACCATGTTGCTCCCCCACGCGTACGGCAATCGCGAGTCCCCCGCCACGGCGCTCAGGTCCCCCTCCCCCGTTAGGACGGCCACCACGCGGCGATCCTCTGTCCCCTCCTCATTCACCAGTCCCTGGATTGCGGCAACTACTTCCCGCGCGAGGTGATCGGGAAGGGCATCAACATTCGATACTATGATAAGCAGACTCTCGCTAGTCCTCTTGAGGTGATTCCGCACGACCTCCTGCAGCGGAAGATCGGAATCCGCGGCCGGGTCCCAGTGCGGGGTCCCCGGGGCCGCCGAGAGTCTCTCCGAGAAGACTCGCTTCAAGTCAGCGCTGGTGGTGACGCGGTCATGCTCAAGGAGCGTAAGCAGCTTGATCTCGATTGTCCGCCGCCCGGTGGCAGCCTCCACCGCTTCGCGCAGCCTTCCCGCAAGATATCGCTTGCCACAAAAGCGAGCTCCGAGGAGGGCGATGCTCTCTCCCCTGGCGAGCTTCTCGGACAGCCGCGAGATCAGCTCTGAGCCAATGCGAACATATTCAAAGACGTGTGGGACCATGGTGCCTTCCTTGCCCCGACGGTGGCGCGGATCCCGCCGCCGTAGTCGCCGCGCGCTGACCTCCGCGCATCGGTGACCGGTTCCGACGATCCGCGTGCCGACGGCCGGGTGTTTCACCGGTCGTCTTGCTCCTCCACCTCGGCGTACGCACCGCTCACCCCCCGCGCCACCGCAGCATAGCGGCGCGCGGTCGGGGCGTCCGCATCGGCGGCCATGTTCTCCAGCGCCGCCTCGCAAGCCTCGAGTGCGCTGGTCGGCCCATCGGCCCCGCGCCGGGACACCGGCTGGGCGCAGAGGAGGAGATCCTGCCCGAGCAGCGAGAGCCGCACGTGGGCGATCATCTCTCGCGCGGAGAGGCCGAGGAGACGTCCCATGCGGGCCAGGTCACGCGCAGAGAGAACGGTGACCTGTTCCGGGACCGGGATATTGAGGAAGCGCCACAGGGCCGCGAGGCCCACCCCCGCGCCCTCCGCGAGTCGTTCCAGGTACGCCGCCAGCGGCAGAGGCTGGAAACCTGTGCGAGCGCGGGCCGCGGCCAGACGGCGTACCGCAAACGCGGCCAGCGCGGCCTCCTCCGCCCGCCGCAGGAACTCGGGGCCGGGCGGCTCTGCCTCGGCGGCCGCCGTGACCGCGCGGATCAGGACGTCACTCGGACCCGACTCTCGCAGCAGCTCGGTCAGGATGCCTTCCAGCGTCTTCTCGTCCATAGTCACACTGCTTCACCTTACCTTTCGCAGACGTGCCCCGGGGAACCCGCCCCTGGGGAGATTCACTTCTCGCCGGCCGGCGCGTCAGCCGGGAAAAGCGCCCGGAGTCTCGCCAGCGCGCGATGATGCCGCGTGCGGGCGGCCCCCTCGGCGATCCCGAGTTCCTTCGCGATCTCTGCATACGTGAAGGGCACCGACATGGAGCGGAGCAACAAGATCTCCCAATCGGCCTCTGAAACCGCGGCCCGAAGGCGCTCCACGAACGCCTCCGCGGCGCCGCTAGGCTCTCGAGACCGAACGTGTACGAGGATGGCCGCGGCTTCCAGCTCTCTGACCTGCTTCGCGTGCTGCCGAACCCACCCAAGGCAGAGATGGTAGGCAAGAGTAAAGACCCATCGGTCGAAGCTGCCTGGGCCCTGGCTTCGGAATCTGTCTATGTGCAAGGCCGCTTCCGAGACGGCCGTGCCTGCCAGGTCTTCGGCCGGGGTGAACGGCAGTCCCTGCTTGATGAAGTACATGCGGAAGCGCGGGCCATAGCGCCGCCCAAACTCGCGGAAGGCCCACTCCTCCTCCTTCCGCATCCGCTCTGCGAGGCAGTCCCCTGTTATCTCTCCTGCGGCAGCAATGCAACCGGCCATGATGCCCTCCGAACTGATGTGGGCGATAGGGACTGGCGGCCGCGCATGCACGTCAGCGGTTCGTGACGCCTTCGCCTGCGCCGCTCGCCAGTCCCCGTCTCGACCCCGCCCGATCCGACCCGAACGAGGAGGTCCAGCGCCCGGCTCGCCGGTCGCCGCGAGAACTCGGCTCCCACCGGACCACGACTGTCCCGCCACCTTGGCGGGCCCCCCCGCCGGCTGCACCACCCCGGTCCACACCCCCATGCAGTGGCAGTCGTTGCAGATGGCGGGAACTTCAACCGAGTTCACGCGGCGCCGGGCGAGTCCGGACTACGGCACTCCAAAGAGTATAACGCGGCCCCGTTACATCCCTCACGATGCCGCGCACGCGGACCCCGGCCGCCTCCCTCCCCTCCGCCTCCCCCCTCCGGTCCTTACTCTCTGATCTCTAATCTCGCCTCCCTCCCCTCCTACTCCCCCTCCATCGTCCTCCGGATCATCTCATTCCTCACCCGTTCCACCTCCTCTGCGTCCCCTCGCGCTTCCGCCTGATCCAATTGCTCGTCGAGGGAGAGGGGGAGGTGGCGGTCGCGGCGGAGGACGTCGGCGATGGCGGAGACGTGGCCCGCCATGTGGGTGCAGAGCTGCTGGCCGTCGCCTTCTTCCTGGGCGTACTGCTCGAGGTAGCGCTCGCCGAATTGGAGGATGGCGCGCTGCGCGCGGTAGAGGTCGGCCGCGGCCTGCTCCGGCTGGCCCCCCTCGAGGTCGGTGAGCGCCTGGGCGAGGGCGCGGTCCCGCTCCATCCAGGGCCACCACTTCAGGTAGCTCCACTTCGCCGCCTCGGAGGCGTCAGAGCGGTCAATGAGGTGCCACAGCCCGAGGTTGTGCTCGGCGTCATCCCGGGCAAGGGGGTAGTCTTCCAGCAGCATCATGAAGTTGCGCCGCACGTAGTACAGCCACGACTCGTCCCGCAGGGCCACGAACTCGTCGTCGCTGAAGGAGTGCAGCTCCTCCCGCCGGTCCAGGTAGTAGTCCAGCAGCGACTCCTTGTCATACGGGCGCTCGCCGTCCGGCCGGCCCTGCCGCTCGAACTCCCGGTTGAGCAGCAACTGCCCCCGCAGATCGCCGGTCGCGGAGAGCACCGTGCAGCTCTCGATGAAAGAGATGATGGTGCGCCCGAACCGCTCGTTCTTCCCGATCAGCATGTAGCGCGGGTCCCGGTAGAGTCGCTGGAGCAGGATCTCCAGCGTTACCTGGCGCCCGTCGCCCTCGTTCTCCTCGTTGCTCTCCGGCCCGCCCTGTTCCTCGTCCATGGCCAGTCACCCGTGCGTCGCCGCGGCCCCCCCGGGTCGCCGCTCGCGCCTCCGCCTGCCCGTCTTCGCCTCCCCGCCCTCCCTCCCCTTGCCCGCCCTTGCGCCTCCTTGACCGGGCAATATCCCAGGTGTTATCGTGTGGGTACGTTTTTTTCGGGGAGAGACCCTACCAGATGAAGCTCTGCCAACGCCTCGCGACCGCGGTTCTCGCCGTTCTGACCCTTGGTACTCTCGGCTACAGCGCCCCCGCGCGTGCGATCCTGCCCCTAAGCCAGGTCGTGCCCGGCCAGCTCGCGGTGGGCAAGACGGTGTTCAAAGGCACCAAGATCGAGACCTTCCACCTCCGCATCATCGGGGTGATGCCCAGGTTCGAGGGGACGCGCAGCGTCATCCTCGCCCGGGTTCTCGACGGCCCGGTGGTGACACGGCATAGCGCCATCATCGAAGGGATGAGCGGGAGCCCGGTGTACGTCAACGGGAAGCTCATCGGCGCCATCGCCTACGGGTGGACATTCAGCAAAGAGCCAATTGCCGGCATTCAACCGATCGAGTACATGCTGGAGGCGTGGAAGCAGGCGCCGGCCGCGGAGAAGCCCGCGCCGGCCCCCGCCCCGGCCAAGCCGGTGCTGATCGGCGGGAAGCGGATCGAGCGCGTGCGGCTCGCCCCCATGGGGACGGCGGGGAAAGAGGAGCCCGGCACCATGACCCTCACCCCGCTCGGGGGGCTGGTGCAGGTTTCCGGCCTGAACGCGCGAGCCATCCAGCGCCTGAACGAGACGCTGGGCCAGTACGGGCTGCGCGCGGTGGCCGGCGCGGGCGGCGGCGCGCTGGAGAACATGCGCCCGGCGTTGGTGCCCGGGGCGGGCATCGGCGCGCTGCTGGTGCGGGGCGACATAGACATGGCGGGGATGGGGACGGTGACCTATGTCGAGGAGGGGAAGGTGCTCGCCTTCGGCCACCCCTTCTTCCAGTTCGGGGACATAGACTTCCCCATGACCGGCGCCTACGTCTACGACATCCTGCCCACGCTGGACAGCTCCTTCAAGATCATGGCCCCCACCGCAACGGTGGGGCGGGTCTTCCGCGACCACAGCGCGGCCATCGCCGGGGAGATGACCAAGCCCCCCGCGATGCTGCCGGTGAGCGTCGAGGTGCGAGATCGCGGCGGCCCCTGGCGCACCTATAACTTCGAGGTGATCCGCCAGCGCGAGATCACCCCCCTGCTGGTGGGCATCTCCGTGCTCGCGCTGGTGGATGAGGCGCGCACCCGCGTCGCCCGCGGCACCCTGAAGATGGACATGGTTCTGGACTTAAAAGACCGGCCCACGCTGCACAAGACGGAGCTGGGCTACAGCGATACGGACGCCGCCGCGGCGGCGATTCCGACGGTGCTGGCCCCGCTCACCGTGCTCACCGACAACCAGTTCGGCCCCGCCCCGATCGCGCGCGTGCACCTGCGGCTGGAGTTCGAGGATATCCGCCGCACCGCGACCATCGAGCGCGCCCTCGTGAACCAGTCGCGCTACCGCGCGGGCGACACCGTCACCATCACCCTCACCGTCCGCCCCTACGGGAAGGAGCCGGTGACCATGCCGCTGCAGTTCGCCCTTCCTGCGGACCTGCCGCGGGGCGCGGTGCGCGTGGCGGTGTGCGGCGGGCGGGAGGCGAACGCGGCCCGCGGAGGCCTGGGCGCGCCGCTGCCCGCGCCGGTGAACCTGAACCAGATGATTGCCGAGTACGCGCGGCGGAACACCTCCTCGGAGCTGGTGGTGCAGGTGGCCCTCACCAGGACCAGCGCTTCTCTGCTTGGAGAGGAATTGCCGGATTTCCCGAAGAGCGCCTATGACGTGCTCCAATCGGCCCGCCCCACCGACCTGCGCACCAGCCCCACGGTGATGAAGACCGTGGTGCCGACGGAGTGGGCCGTATCCGGGCGAGAGATGCTCACGCTGCAGGTGGAGAGCGACCTCCCCGGAGCGGGTCCGCCCCGCCCCGAGCCGGGCCCGCCGCCGCCCTCCGCCAGCCGCCCCGAGCCCTCTCCCCCCGGTGGTGGGGAAGGCGACGAGGACCCCTTCGAGGACTTCGCCCGCGCTCCGCAGGCCTCCGAGGTGACGCCGGAGGGCGCCGCCGCACCGCCGGCGGCCTCCCCCGAAAAGCCCAAGGCCCCGCCGCAGAAGGCCGGGGCTCCGGAGAAGGAGGGGAAGCCCGAGAAAGGCGAGGAGGCCGCTCCCAAGGGTCCGGACAAAGAGCAGAAGCCCCTCACCAGCGCTCCCCCGGCGTGGGTGCAGCGCACCCGCGCCGACTACGCGAAGGCCAAGCTCAAGGGCGTCGCGGTGGGCGACGACGGCACCCTGTCGCTCGCCCCGGCGGAGGCCGGGACGACCGCGATCCCCGCCGAGGCGATCTGGGCCCTGGCCGTGCGCGACGGAGTCGCCTATGTCGGCACCGGTCCGGACGGCGCCATCTACAAGGCGCCCGCCGCCGGGGAGGCCGTGCGCTTCTTCGCCACCGGGGAGATGAACGTCAATGCCCTCGCCTTCGACGCGGCCGGCAACCTCTACGCGGCCACTTCCCCTCACGGCCGCCTCTACCGCATCTCCCCCGAGGGGAAGGGAACGCTGCTCTACGCCTGTGACCGCCCCCACCTGTGGGCCCTCGCCTTTGCGGCCGACGGCACCCTCTACGTCGGCGCGGGCTCGCCGGCCGGCGTGTATGCGATCTCGCCGGAGGGGAAGGCGAAGCTGGTGGCCGACCTGAAGGCCGTCAACGTGCTCTCCCTGCTCGTCGCCGCCAGCGGGGATATCTACGCCGGCACCGGGAACGCGAGCCTGGTCTATCGCGTCACCCCCAAGGGCGCGCTGGCCGTGGTGGCGCAGGCGCCCGGCTCGGCCGTGAACGCGCTCGCGCAGGACGCCGCGGGCAACATCTACCTCGCCTCCACGCCGGGCGGGGAGATCTGGCGCCTTCCCGCCTCCGGCACCCCCGGGGTCTATGCCCGCACCGAGCAGGCGACCGTGTATGGCCTGGCCGCGCGGCCGGACGGCAGTCTCCTCGCGGCCACCGGGCCGAACGGCGTGCTGGTGCGCCTCCCCAAGGAGAACGAGGAGCAGATCCTCGACCGCCCCGAGGCTGGCCTGGCGTCCGCCATGGCCGTCGCCGGTGACGTGCTCTACCTGGGCCGCACTGCGCCCACGAGCCTGCGCCGACTCTCCCTGCCCGGCGGGACCTCCGGCCGCCTGGAGTCCGCCGTGCTCGACGCGGAGCGCGCGGCCAAATGGGGGCGCGGCGGAGTCGTCGCCGATACCTCCGAGGGTGCGGCCGTGAAGCTCGAAACCCGCTCCGGTGACTCCGCTGATCCCGACGATCACTGGAGCGACTGGTCGCCCACCGCCGCCGGCAAGGTCCAGAGCCCGCCCGCGCGCTACCTCCAATATCGGCTTACGCTGACTCGACTAGAAGGAAAGCCTTCGCCCGTAGTGGAGGAGGTCCGCATCTCCCGCCAGCCCAAGAACCGGCCTCCGGCCGTGACCATTCGGGCCCCGGCCGGAGGCGCGGCCGTGTCGAAGAAGTTCACGGTCCGGTGGGAGGGCCGCGACCCCGATCAGAACGCGCTGGTCTACGACGTCGCCATCTCCACTGACCCCGGCAAGACCTGGAAGGATCTCAAGACCGATATCGCCGACACCAAGTACGAGTGGGACACCAGCAAAACGGCGGACGGCCTCTACCTCCTGCGGGTGACGGCCAGCGATCGCGGCAGTCAGCCCTGGACCCCGGAGTCGCAGAGCGACTCCCTCGTCGTCACCGTGGACAACGCCGCGCCCAGCCTCCTTCTGGACACGAAGTCCATGGTCGTGGGAGAGGATCGCCGGGTCAAGCTCTCCGGGGCGGTGACCGACAAGCTCACCCCCATCGTCAGCGTGGAGTATCGCGTGGACGAGGGGGAGTGGCGTTCCATCGCCTTCACCGCGCCCGACTCGCTCACCACCGACTTCGCCTTCACCACCGACCCGCTCACGGGCGGCGAGCGCAAGCTTGAGGTGCATGCTTTCGACGCGGCCGGAAACGTGGCCACGGAAAAGGTCACCGGCACCGTGAAAGCCGAGGCCAAGCCCCCCGAGAAGCCCGGTGAAAAGCCCGCGGAAAAGCCGGCTGAGAAACCGGCCGGCCCCGCGCCTGCGAAGCCGGCCGCAGCACCGGTCACCCCTGCGCCGGAGAAGCCAGCCGCGGCTCCCCCCGCTCCTGCCCCAGAGAAGCCCGCGCCCGCCCCACCCGCGCCTGTACCCAAGCCGTAAGCGGATCGAGAGCCGTGCCCTGGCCGGCACGGCTCTCTGCTATACGCTCTCCCTTGGCACCTTACTGCGGGCGACCTACCCCGTTGGCCCGGGCCTGGCTGGCCCGTCCGGGATCAGCCAGGCATCCCGTCCCACCAGGATGGTCTCCGCCTGACCGGTAAGCCGGTCCCACTGACGTACGAGGTAGGTCCAGTCGCTAGGATCGGGGAGATCGCTCCCGACATCGGGGGCGTGGGAGCGCGCGGGATGGAAGTGGGTCTCGGTGTAGAGAAGGTGCGTCCCGTCGGAGGTCCACTGCAGCTGGGATACCCACACCCCCTCCCCGCGGACGAGTCTGCTCAGCGGGACCAAAGCCACCTCCGCGACCCTCTTCCCCTTCTCTGCGAGCATGTGGATAGCCGATTTGTGCTCGTCCTGGGTCGGGGCGAAGGCCACCTGCCGACCGTCCGGCGAGACGGCGGCGGCCGGATGGGCGAGAGGGAGGTCTCGCGCTACAGGCGGCACATAGTCAAGTCCCGCTCCGCGGACAAGAGCCCCCGCGGGAGACCGGAGCTCGAACAAGGAGGCGAAGGCGCTACTCTTCAGGACGCGCTGGGCCGTCTCCACGTGGTTGCCGAAGCTTGCCTGGAGTAGAGGTAGGGCCGGGTCGAGCTCATTCCTCGCCAGGGTCTCGCTCGACGGCAACACCTCCCCGCGATCCAAGTCATACGTGAAGGCCTGGTCCGGTTCTCCCCACGCGCCTTCCGTCGCGAAGCTCAGGTGCGTGCCGTCGCGCCACACGGCCCAGTCCGTGTCGTCGGGCACCTTCACTTCCGAGGCCGTCGCATCGCGGAGGGTGACCACGGTGTAGCGCAGGTGCTCTGGCACCTCCCAGGCGATCAGGACGCGGCTCCGGTCCGGGGAAGGCAGCAGATATCGAAGGCGACCTCCGCAGGGCGTCTCCCACAGCATCGCCTCCGCGCCCTCTGGATAGGGGGTGACGCGCAGACGAACCTGATCGCGATCCCCGAACGGTGTGACGTAGAGCAGCCGCTGCTTGCCCTTCGCGAGCGGCGCCATGACGACCTTCAACTCCCGGTCTCGATGGATCGCTTTGGCCTGCTCGGCGGTAGGCTCGGCGTCCTCCGCCCCCGCCACCACGACGCCGCACGCGCCGATCAGCAGGAGACAGAGGGCCAAGGCCAGGCTGCGGGGCATAGGAGTCTCCTCTCCCTCGAGTGGTCCCCCACCCGCGGTTTCTACACCTCCTCCTGCAGCTCCTCGATCCGCGCCGCGTAGTGGGCGGCGAGCGCCTGCGCCTCCTCCGGGTCGGAGCTTTCCGCGCGTACGTGGAAAAGGGGGGCGGAGACGTCGGGGAGCACCAGCGCCCAGCCGCCGTCGGTGTGGATCTTCAGCCCGTCCAGGTGCTCGGTGCGCAAGTCCTGCGTTTCCTCGTGCAGGCGGCGCATGACCGTTCCCTTGTGCTCCCAGGGACAAGGGACCTGCTGGTCCACGCGGGTGTACTGGGGCAACCGCCGGCGCACCTCGCTCAGCTTCAGGCGCGTGCTCGCGAGCAGCTCCAGCAGCTTGCCCACCGCCAGCATCGCATCGAAGGCCGGCAGGAAGTGGGGGAAGATGAACCCGCCCTCGCTGTCTCCCGCGAAGGCCAGCCCCGGGTCATCCCCCGCCGCCTCCATCAGCGAGCGCGCGTCGGCCCTGGTGCGCACGCACTCCGCGCCGTAGCGGGAGCACACTTCCTCCGACCCGGAAGTGGCCGAGAATGGCACCGCCACCTTCGTGCCCGCGCCCCGGTCCTGGAGCACGAGGTCAATGTAGGCGAGCAGAAGGTCGTCGCCGGAGAGCGGATACCCCTCCTCGTCAATGGTGGCGAAGCGGTCGCCGTGGCTGCTCATGACGAGGCCGAGTTGCGCGTGTAGCACCCGCAGCACCTCGCCGAGCTCTACCATGCGCTCCGCGCGATTCGCCCAGGCGTCGAACGACTTCACCGGGTCCACGAAGGCGTTCAGCGCGGTGGACTCGCTTCCCAGCCGGCCCAGCACCAGGGGCATGAGCAGGCAGAGCGGGCCGTAGGAGTAGTCCACCACCAGCTTTGGCGCCCAGCGGCGGATCGCCTCGGAGTCTATGAAATCGAGAAAGTGCTCCGTGTAGTACTCCATCGTCCGGCCCAGGAACTCGAGGCTGCCGATGCTCTCCCGCGGGGCGCGCCGGAAGTCCTCCCGGAAGAAGATGGACTCCACCTTCCGCTCCGCCGGCCGCGTCAGGTTGCGCCCGGAGGCGTCGAAGAACTCCACCAGCGTCTGCGTCGGGTCGGAGGGGGAGATGGAGACGTGCAGTCCCCCGGAGGCCCCGGAGATGTGCGCCATGTGCCGGGAGACGGCCGCCGGCATGGTGCGCAGATCGAGCACGTGCGCCCCCACCGACATCAGGCCCGAGATCACCGCGCGCTTGATCATCCGCGAGATCGTGCTCGAGTCGCGGGAGGTGATCACCTGCGCCCCCGCCTCCAGATAGGCCCCGTAGGCCGCGCCCAGCTTGGCCGCAAACTCCGGCGTGATCTCCACGTTTGCCAGGCCGCTGACCCCGTTGGCGCCGAAAATCCGCCCGGGCCACTTCGGGCCCCAGATCAGGCTCATCGTCACCTTCGCGCCGCGCTCGGTGAACTTGTTGGGCCAGATGCGCATCTCCGGCATCACGTTCGTGCCTTCGCCGAGCAGGCAGTTGTCCCCCACCACCGCGCCCTCTTGGATGGTGACGTGGCTCTTGGCCACCACGTTCCGGCAGACGATGGCCCCTCGCGCGCGACTGCTCGGGCCGAAGTAGGCCCCGCTCCATACTACGGAGTGGTTGATCTCCACCCCGGCCTCCAGCACGCAGTTGTCCCCGATCACCGCGTGCGGCCCGAGCCGCACCCCGGGGCTGATGCGGCAGTCGTGCCCGATCAGTACCGGCGGCTCGATGACGACGGAGGGAGGGAAGTGGGTTCCTTCGCCCACCCACAGCCCGGGCCGAATCTCCTCCCCCGGCACCTCCACTCCTCGCACCCGCCCCTCCAGGCAGTCCTGGTTCGCCTGCCGGTATTGCTCCAGGCCGCCGATATCCACCCAGTAGCCCTCGGCGACATAGCCGTACAGCGGTTCTCCCTGCCCCAGGAGCAACGGGAACAGGTCCCTGCTGAAGTCGAACTCCCGCGCGGGGTCCACCTGGCTCAGCACGCTCGGCTCCAGCACGTAGATCCCCGTGTTCACCGTGTCCGAGAACACCTCCCCGGGCCCGGGCTTCTCCAGGAACCGCTGGATCCGCCCCTCCTCGTCCGTGATCACCACCCCGTACTCGAGGGGATTGCTGACCCGGGTGAGGACCAGGGTGGCCGCTGCCCGCCGCGCGCGGTGGAACTCCACCGCCTGGCGCAAGTCGAAGTCGGTGAGGGCGTCCCCGCTCACCACCACAAAGGTATCGTTGAGCCGGTCAGCGAGTCGGCGGACACTGCCCGCGGTGCCCACGGGAATATCGGCCACCATGTACCCGAGGCCGATGCCGAAGTCGGACCCGTCGCGGAAGTAGCTCTCCACCTCGTCCGCCAGGTAGTGCAGCGTGGCGTACGCCTCCGTGAACCCCTGGCGCCGCAGCAGGTCCACGCTGTGCTGCATGATGGGCCGGTTCACCACCGGCGCCATCGGCTTGGGCAGGTCCGTGGTGAGCGGCCTCAGCCGCACCCCCTCTCCGCCAGCCATGATCACTGCCTGTACCATCCCCGTCTCCCCTGTGCCAACGACCGCGCCCCCGCGCGTCAGCCCGGCTGGCCGTGGCGTTCGTGCAGGCAGGAAGAGCACCAGCGCTTCCCGCTCCGCTGCCACTGCCCGCAGCGCGCGCAGGGCCGCCACCCCTGCTCCCGGCGCCAGGCCGAGACGCGTGCCAGCGACGCAAACGCGCGCTCGGCCTTCGCCCGAAGGGCCGGGTCCGCGATCCGCGCGCCCGCGTTCGCGATCTCCCGCTGCTCCCTCCTGGACAATGTTAAGTCGGCCGGGCGCCGCGGCGCCGCCTCCCGGGAACGGCGCGGCCGGAACCCGGAGCGGAAGTGCAGCTCCGTGACCACGCCTTTGCCCAGCACCGTCTCCAGCTTCGCAAGGTACTCCACCCGCCGCATGTGCAACTCCTGCGCCCAGGCCGGCGTGTCCGTGGCCACGATCAGCGTCCCCTCCCGCACGGTCTCCGCGCGGGTGTGCCCGCCCACGACCCGGCCCGCGATCGCCTCCCACGCCCGGCGCGCGCGCTGCTCCACCACCCGCGCGCCCAGGTCCAGGTTCCCGAGCGCCTGCTCCAACAGCCCCTGCAAGGAGGCCGACCCACCGGTGTCTCTCCGCTTAGACGATCCGCCCATCTCGCACCTCGAACACCGCCTCCCGCGCCTCCCGGGGCAGGTCCTCCGCGTCGCACGCGGTGATCAGCGCCTGTTCCACTCCCCGACAGGCGGCGAACACCCCGGCCCGGTAGTGCGCGTCCAGTTCGGAGAGCACGTCATCCAGCAGCAGCACCGGCCGCTCGCCGGTCACCTGCTCGGCCACCCCGGCCAGCCCCAGCCGCACCGCCAGTGCCGCGGCCCGCTGCTGCCCCTGCGAGCCGAACGCCCGGATGGGCCGCCGTCCGAGCAGCACCTCGAGATCGTCGCGATGCGGGCCGGAAGTGGTCATCCCGGCGGCGATGTCCTCCTCTCGCCGCGCCCCCAGGCAGGCCTCCAGCCTCTGTCCCAGCAGTTCGACAAACTCTTCTCCGCCCTTCTCCCATGCCTTCGGGTCGTGTTCCTCCGCCGCGACAAAGGAGGGTGCGTAGCGCACGGAAAACGGCTGCCCGCCCCCCGTGAGGCCGGTGTGGGCGAGGGCCGCGGCCTCCCTCAGCCGGGAGACGAAACGGCCCCGCTCCGCCATTACCTGCGCTCCGTAGCGCGCCGCCGCCCGGTCCCAGGGATCCAGGGCGTCCCGCCGCCCGCGCCCGGCCCGCAGGTCCTTCAGCAGGCGGTTCCGCTGCTCCAGGGTGCGGCGATAGCGCCCGAGCTGGAGGTAGTAGGACTGGCTCAGCGCGCTCAGCTCCACGTCCAGCAACCGCCGCCGCCCGCTCGGCTCCCCCTTCAGCACCACGATGTCGTCGGCCGAGAAGTATATCACCGGCGCCAGGCCACTAAGCTCCCCGCGCCGCTTCGCCACCCCATTCACCTTGATCTGCCGCTGCCCGGCCTGCGACAGCCCCACCTCCAGCCGCGTCTCCCGCGCGCCCGCGGCGAAGTGGGCCCGGGCGTGCGCGTGCGCCTGCCCGAAGCGCACCAGTTCCGTCAGCGCTCCCGCGCGCGGCGATTCGCCGACGCTGGAGACGTAGATGGCCTCCAGCAGATTCGTCTTCCCCGCCCCGTTGGGCCCCGCGAACGCCACCACCCCGCCCGGGAGCGAGAGCTGCAGCGCCGCGTAGTTGCGGAAATCGTGCAGGGCCAACTCACGTAGATACATGGCTCACTTATACGACGGCGGGGACTGGGCCCCCGCCCGTCCCCGCCGCAATCCCTACTCCCGAGATCCGCCCCCCGATTCCCTTCCCCGACTCCCCCCTATTCCCTACTCTCGATTCTCTATCCCCTACAGCTGCATCGGCATCACGACATAGAGGTAGTCCGGGTCGCTCGAACCCTTTATCATACCCGGGCTCAGCGGCCCGGTCAGTTCCCACAGCACGTTGTCCGATTCCATCACCGCGAGCACATCCGTCAGGTACTCGGCGTTGAAGCCGATCTCCACCTCCTCCCCCTCGATGTTCGCCGCCAGCTCCTCGTGGGCCTTGCCCAGGTCGGCACTCTCCGCGGTGATGAACAGCGTTCCCTCCCCGGTGCGGAAGATCAGCTTGCTCGCCTCTGTGCGGGCCACGATCGCGGCCCGCTTGATCGCCGCCAGCAGGTCCGGCCGGCTCACCACCACCCGCCACTTCGTCTCGGACTGCAGCAGCCGCTGGTAGTTCGGGAATTGCCCCTCAATGAGGCGGGAGATCAGCGTGTACGGGCCGACCTCGAAGAGAATCTGCTGCTCGCTCGCCCGTACCTTCACCGGGGTCTCCGTCGCGGCCGGGTCCAGCATCCGGTTCACCTCCTGCAGGGCCCGTGCCGGAATGATCGCCTCCCAGTTCCCGTCCCCTTCCGCTTCCACCGCCTCCGCGGGAGCGCTCTTCAGCGCCAGCCGGTAGCTGTCCGTCGCCACCATCTTCATCCCCTCCGCATCCTTGCGCAGGAGGACGCCGGTGAGGATGGCCCGCGTCTCGTCCGAGGATACCGAGAAGACCGTGGTCCGGATCATGTCCTTCAGTACCCGCTGCGACACCGTGAACGCCACTTCGCCGCTCACCTCCGGCAGCGACGGGTACTCCTCCGCCGGCAGGCCGTTGATGGTGTACTCCGAGCGCCCGCAGTTCAGCCCCAACAGGCTTCGCTCCCGCGTCTCGATCTCTACCGTGGCGTTGGGCAGGCTGGCGACCACGTCGCTCAGTACCCGCGCCGGAACCGTGATCGCCCCCTCCTCCTTCGACTCGACCGCGATCGAACTCTCCGCCCCGATCTCCATGTCGTAGGCCACCAGCCGCAGCCGCCCGCTCTTCGCCTCCAACAGCACGTTGCTGAGGATCGGCAGCGTGGTCCGCCCTGTTACCACTCGCCCAACGTGTTGCAGCGCTTCGTGGAGCACCCCTCGGTTGCAGATCACTTTCACTGGACTTTCCCCTGTGCTGGAATCTCGCCCTGCTCGCGGTTGCCCCTCAGGTTCGCTTTCGCGGCCAAATTCCCTCCCGCGGTGGCCGGGTCGCGCAAGAAGATCAAGAACGGCCTTCTTACTAAGAAGACTGATAATGATGATAAGGCTGTGCACATGCGGATAAACGGCAAAAGATGGCCTTTTTCCATGCTTGCCGAGGCCCGTCTTATCGGCCGGGTCTGGGGAAGACTGTCTATCATCGGGCTGACCGGGAGGGGAGGCCAGGCGCCCACAAACCCGCGCACAGCCTTATTCACACCCCGGTGCGGATTCTGGAGGCCAGCTCATTAATGAGGGCCTCCATGGCCTTGTCCTTCATCTGGCCCTTTACCTTGGTGCAGGCGTGGATGACGGTGGAGTGGTCCTTGCCACCGAAGGCGCGGGCGATGGCCGGGAAAGAGGAGTTGAGCACTTCCCGGCAGAGGTACATGGCCACCTGGCGGGGGAGAACGAGGTCACGGGTGCGCTTGCGGGCGTTGAGTTCGGGAACGGTGATGGAGAAGTGCTCGCACACCACCTGCTGCACGGTGGTGATGCTGGCGCTGCTCTGCGGGCCTTCGAGGGAATGGCTCTTGAGCTGCTCCATGGCCAGGTTGAGGGAGATGGGGACTTCGAGGAGGGAGGCGGCGGCCAGCACGCTGATCAGACCCCCCTCCAAAGCGCGGATGTTGGACTTCACCACCCGCGCGAGGTAGCGCAGGACTTCCTCGGGGATCTCTACCCGTTCCGCCGCGGCCTTGTGCTGGAGGATGGCCATGCGGGTCTCAAGGTCGGGCGGTTTGATGTCCGCGATCAGGCCGGACTCGAAGCGCGAGCGGAGGCGCGCGTCCATCACCTGCAACTCTCTTGGGGCCCGGTCAGAGGTAATGACGATCTGGCGCCCGGTCTCGTAGAGCGTGTTGAAGACCTGGAAGAACTCGGCTTCGGTGCGTTCCTTGGCGGCGATGAACTGGATGTCGTCCACCAGCCACACGTCCACCTCCCGGTAACGCTTGCGGAAGGCGGCGAACCGGTCCTCCCGGATGGAGGACACCACGTGGAAGGTGAAGGCGTCGCCGGAGATGTAGGCCACCCGCAGGGGCTCCTTCGCGGTGGCCCGCACCTGGTGGCCGATGGCCTGCATCAGGTGGGTCTTCCCCAAGCCCACCCCGCCGTAGAGGAAAAGGGGGTTGTACCGCGTTCCCAGGTTCTCGGCCACCGCCCGGGCGGCCGCGTGGGCGAACTGGTTGGCCTTGCCCACCACGAAGTTGTCGAAGGTGTACTTCGGGTTGAGCGGCGCACCCTCCAGTTCCTCCTCCCCCCGCCGGCGGGAGGCTCGCGGGGTACGCTTGGGAGGGGCTGCTTCCAAGTCCAGGTCCATCTGCGCCAGCTCGAAGCTGATCGTCATCGGCCGCCCCAGCGCCTCCGCCGCCGCGGCTTCCAGGGCCTTCGTGCCCCGCTTCTCCAGCCAGTCGCGCGCGAACGCGGTCGCGACCAGCAATTCCAATCGGCCTTCTGCGATTGCTTTCGGGCGTACCTGCTTGAGTGAGCTTTCGAACGAGGGTCGGGACGCCTTCTTCCCCAGCGCCCGCTGCACTTGCTCCCACGCCTGCTGGGCCGTCAGTTGCAGTTCGCTCATCGTTCCCCCTGGTCCACGGAGTTCCGCTGCGGGTCCCAAGCCCCGCGCGTCCTGGCCAGAACGACTCTACGGGATTGGATCAGGAGGGCATCGGCCCCACCAGGGCCGGGAGGCGCAGTCGCTTCCCGCGCCAGCGGGTAACGCCTGCGGCGGAGCGTTCCGTCCGGGCAGACCAACGGGTGTGGTACCCTGGTGCGATGGTGGCGGCGACGCTGCTATCGTGTGTCCTGCCCTTCGCCCATGCGAAGGTTCACGGAAATGCACGCTCGAAAATCATGGGGTATCAGTGCTGGGGAAAATATCCACACTAATATCAACACCTGTGGATAACCTGCTCTGCTCTCGCACCGACTCCCTCGCCCTGTCCAATCCTGCACGGCGGAGTATAGCACAGGCGCCTCTCATTGACAAGCATAATTTTCGAGATCGCTTCCTCCTCGCCTCTCTTCGCCGCATACAGGAAAAACGTGCTTTTGACCTGCTTATTTCACTATCGCCGCGGAGCAACGTTTCCCTCTCTCACACCGCCGCGGAAAAAGAATTCGCGCTCCCGCAGGCCTCCCGAAGATGAATGCGCACCGTCGCGTTGCGCCTTGTGTCACGCGGGCCGCGCGCCCCACGCGGGATCGCCCGACCCTCCGTTTCGCATCGCGCGAAAACTCCCGCCCTCACCGCCGCGGACGGAACGCGCAACTGTGGATATCTCCACGGTACCGGGGAATGAGCCCTCGCCGTGGTGCCCTCCCGGCGGCAGGATCCCGCCGGGGCCGGTCGCGATTCCTTCGCCATGGCCGTGCCGAAGCCTCCGCTCCGTTGCCGCCCCGGCAACCGGAACAGGTACAGTATGCTACAATAGGACCCGCTGACCGCCTGCCACCAGAGAGGATCGAGGGAATTGGAGCAACCGACACCCCCTGCTGAGGTCGCAGAAGCACCGAAGGCCACTCTGAGTCGCCGCGGTCAGCTCGCCGAAATGCTCGTGCTGCTCGCCCTCGTCCTTCTTCCCGCGGTGGTAAGCGCGTGCCACACTTCTGAGTTGCATCAGTCCTTTGGCTTCTGGGCCTGGGCCCACCTGGCACGCGGCCTATCCCTGATCGCTCTGCTCCTGTTCCTGCTCTGGCGCAACGGTGAGCCCCTCGGCCGCATCGGCTGGCGATTCCGCGGCCGAGACCTCCTCCTGGGCATCCTGCTGTTCGTGCTCTGGTGGCTCATCCAGCGCAAGCTCCCCTCCGTGCTCTTCCGGGCCGGTCTGACGGGGACACCAGGAAGTGCATTTGTCTCGCACCCGGAAGGACTGGCCGCCGCCGTGCTCTGCGCGGCCACTCTCGTGGCCGTAGTGGTCTGGGAAGAGTCGTTCTTTCGCGGCTACCTGCTGCTGCGGCTGAGGGGCCTTGGAGCGAACGCGGTCGTCGCGCTCCTCGCCTCAGCTCTCCTCTTCTCTTCGCAACACGGCTACCAGGGCCAGGTGGGGCTGGTTCTCACCGGGCTGTTGGGGATCCTCTCCGGCGCCGTCTATCTCTGGCGCAAGAATCTGACCGCGCCGATCGTGATGCACCTGCTCCTCAATCTTGCGGCCTTCTACCCGGTGCTCTGGCCGCTGTTTCGGCTCCTCCATGCTCTCAAGATAACAGGGTGAACACGGCGTTGCCCGGCGCGGCGCGTGGTTCCCCTTCCCACTGCTCACCGGCCCCTGTCGAACCCCGACCTCCCGCTTGCCCCCGCGCCCCCGTTTGTGCTATACTTCCTTGGTTAGGTGGCCCCGGCCGATCAGGTCTGGGGTCAGTTGGTTTATGATACATCCCGTCTGGGCTCGGCGCCCCCGGCCCGGCGCGATCATTACCGGGAGGTCCCCGTGAAGCGCACCTATCAACCGAACCGCCGCCATCGCCTGAAGACGCATGGCTTTCGCAAGCGGATGGCCACCAGCGACGGCCGCGCCGTCTTGCGCCGCCGCCGCGCCAAGGGAAGGATTCGGCTCGCCCCGACGGCCTCGAACTAGCGGCCCCGTGGAACCTCTGCGACGCCGGAAAGACATCCAGGACGCCTTCCAGGAGGGGGTGCGCGTGTATGCCCCGTGGGTCGTCCTTCACGCCCGCCGCCGCTCCGACGATGGTCGCTCCGAGTCTCGTCTCGGGGTCATTGCCAGCAAGCGCGTGGGGGGCGCGGTGGCCCGGAACCGGGCGCGGCGCGCGTTGCGGGAGGCGGCCCGGACCCTCCTCCGGGAAGCCGGGGGGCCGTGGGATGTGCTCCTCGTGGCTCGTCCGGAGGCGCTGCGGGTGGGATTCGCGGAACGGCTCCGCGTCCTGCGGGAGATGCTCACCAAGGCCGGGGTGTTGGAAGAATCACGTTGTCCATCATGAACAGGCCATCGTATCTGAGATACATCGCGAAGGCGCCGGCGGGGGTCGGGCTGGCGCTGATCCGCTTCTATCAGCGCGTCCTCAGCCCGCTGAAACCCCGCACCTGCCGCTTCTCCCCCACCTGCTCGGAGTACGCGTTCCGGGCGGTGCGACACCGGGGGCTGCTGGTGGGGTCCGCCTTGGCGCTGTGGCGGGTGCTGCGCTGTAACCCCTTCTCCCCCGGCGGCTACGACCCCGGGCCCTGGCCCCACGACGACGAGGCCGAGGGAGCGACGAAGTGAGCAGATACGCCAGACACCTCCCTCTCCTCGGCCTCCTGCTCCTGCTCCCGCTGGTGAGCGGCTGTTTCGGTGGCGGGGCGCCCCTGCCCAGGGACAAGTATGACGAGGTGCGCTCGGCCTTCGTGCAGCTCGACCAACTCGGCCCGGGAGACCTTGAGACCCGCAACCGGGAGTTGGGCGAGCAGATCGCGGCCGCCGAGAAGGCCAAGGACAGCGACGCCGCCCACACCGCCTTCCTCAAGCTCCAGCGCGCCTACACCTGGGAGCGGCTGGCGGGTGTGAAGAACGACTTCGGGTTGCTTTCCTCGGCCGTGGGCCTCTATCAACAGACCGGCTCCATCTATGGATCCGTCGCCTCGATGCGCATCGCCCAGATCGAGCGCTTCCGCGAAAAGCAGGAGGCGGACCGGGGCAACGAGCAGCAGGCCCAGGTGTACCGCTCCAACGCCATCCGGGCGCTGGAGACGTTGGGCTTTGCGCAGGTGGACGCGAAGACGTTCATCCGGGTCCCCGAGGTCGGCTTCCAGCCGCTGCAGGAGTGGCAGCTGGTAGACGCGCGCACGCAGGCCAATCTCTGGCTCGATCCCTATTGGCACAACACGTGGCAGTACAAGCTGTTCGATATCCTCGTGCTGCTCTGCGGCGGTCCCCACCGGAACTCCAGCTACATTATCATGATCTTCGTCATCGCGGTGCTGGCCAAGGTCGTGACCACCCCCTTCTCGGTCGCCCAGTTCCGTAACATGCGCGCCATGCAGCTCTTCCAGCCAGAGCTCAAGAAGCTCCAGGAGAAGTACAAGGGCGACAAGCAGGCCCTCGCGAAGGCCCAGATGGAACTGATGAAGGAGCACAAGGTCAACCCGGCCAGCTCCTGCCTGCCGATGATCTTGCAGATGGTGATCCTGATCCAGGTGTACTACGGGATCCGCCACTACATCGCCCACTTCCAACACGTCCACTTCCTCTACCTCCCCAGCCTGGCGAATCCGGATACCATCCTCATCGGCGGCGCTCCCCTCCCCGGGCCCCTGCTTATCCTCTACGCGGCCAGCATGTACTTCACCCAGAAGCTCATCAGCATGCCGGCCGCCACCCCGGAGCAGCAGCAGCAGCAGCGGCTGATGGCGATCATGATGCCCTTCCTGATGCTGATGATCATGCAGTCCCTGCCGGCCGCCTTCATCCTCTACTGGCTCTTGCAGAACGTGCTCATGACCGGACACCAGTACCTGATCATGCGCCCCCACCGGGCCGCCGACGCCGCGGCCGCGGCCGCCGCCCGCGCGCTGAGTCGCGAGCCCGAGTCCCAGAAGGAGGCGCCCCCGGCCGCCGCCCCGCCGGAGGCCATCCAGCGCCTCACGCAGGGGAGAAAGCCCACCAAGAAGAAGAAGAAGCGGCGCTATTAGGGAGAGGTGAGATTGGAGAGTTGAGAGTCGAGGCCTTTCCTCCACTCTCGGATCTCCCATCATCTCACCATGGGATTGCAGATCTGAGAGCTGGGATCTGGGACCAGAGAGTTGAGGCCTTCCTCCACTCTCGAATCTCAGACCTCTCCTCTCTTACCGTGGAGATGCTACTGATGACATCTATCGAACAGACCGGGCGCACGGTCGAAGACGCGGTGAAAGCGGCGCTGAAGATTCTCGGGGTGGCGCGTGAGGACGTGGAGGTCGAAGTTCTGTCCCAGGAAAGCCGCGGCCTGCTGGGCATCTTGGGCTACTCGGAAGCGAAGGTGCGAGTGACGGTGAAGGCCAGCCTCCAGGCCCCCGCTCCGCCCCCGCCGGCCCCACCACCGGTGGCGGCCGAGGAGGAAGAGGAGTACGAGCCGCAGCCACGGTTCGAGCCCGAGCCACAACCGGAGCCCGAGGTGGAACTGGGGCCCCCGACCGAGGTGGCTGCGCGCGCCCTGGAGGTGGTCAACGGGATCCTCTCCGAGATGGGCATGACGGCCCGCGCGGAGCGGACGCGGGAGGACGAGGAGGCCGTCTACCTCACCCTCCGGGACGAGGACGACCTGGGCATCCTCATCGGCAGGCGGGGCCAGACGCTGGCCGCGCTGCAGCTTATCTCCGCCATGATCGCCAACCGGCACTTCCCCCCGGAGGCGCGCAAGCGCATCATCCTCGACGCGGCCGACTATCGTGCCCGCCGGGAACGCGCGCTGGTGTCCATGGCCCGCGCCGCCGCGGATCGCGCGCGCCGCAGCGGCCGCGAGGTCCCGCTCGAACCGATGAACGCCCGCGAGCGCCGCATCATCCACGTCACCCTCGCCAACGATTCCGCCGTCAGCACCCGCAGCGAGGGCGAAGAGCCCCAGCGCTACGTGGTCATCGTTCCCAAGCGCCAGCGGGAGCAGCGGGACCGCCGCGAGCGGCGCTACCGCTAGCCCGGCTACTGTCATGGTTTCCCTTGCGGACGAGACGGCCTGGGAGGCCGCGCTGCGCGAGGGGGCGGCCGAGTTGGGCCTGCCGCTCCCGGAATCCGCCCTTTCCTCCTACCAGCGCCACTTCACGCTGCTGAGGCAGCACAACGCGCGCGCCGGGCTGACCTCGCTCGTTGACCCGGTCGAGATCGCCGTCAAACACTACCTGGATTCCCTCACCTGCCTGCTCGCCACCGAGGTCCGGCCCGGCGAGGCCGTGGCCGACCTCGGTTCCGGCGGGGGCTTTCCCGGCCTCGTGCTCGCCGTCGCCCGCCCGGAGGCGCGCTACACGCTGGTGGATTCCTCCGCCCGACGGGCCGACTTCCTCCGCCTCGCCGCAGAAGACCTCGGGCTGACGAACGTCTCGGTCATCACCGGCCGCGCCGAGGGCGTCGGGCGGGATCCTGAGCACCGGGAGCGGTACGACCTGGTGGTGAGCCGCGCCGTCGCCTCGCTGCCCGTCCTCCTCGAGTACGGCCTGCCCCTGGCGCGGGTGGGAGGGCGCGTGTTGGCCATGAAGGGCCCGGAAGCGGAAGAGGAGATCGCCTCCGCACAGGGTGCCCTGGAGGTCCTGGGAGGGCGGGTGGAAGGGATGTGTACGCTCTCCCTGCCCCGCGCCCTGGGCCGGCGGGCGCTGATCCTGATCGAGAAGGTGACCGCCACCCCTGAACGCTATCCCCGGCGGGCCGGGATTCCGGCGAAACGGCCGCTGTAGGGAACGAAGCCCGCCCGATCGCCGTCTAACTGTCGGATGCCGTGTGTGGCCGGCAAGGAGGGACGACGATGTCAACGACCTCTGCGTACGTCGCGGCGGCCAGAGCGGTCGCGTTGTTCACGATGGCGGTGCTCGTCGTCGCGTCCCCCGCGGCCGCGGGTACGGAGCCGGCGGACTCATCTCGCCCAACCCCGACCCAGTTAGTTGACCGGCTTCAGGCGGCCACGACCGCGGGTGCGGAAGCGACCCGGGAGGCGCTCGTGACGGAGCTTGCCGTCTGCGGCGAGGCGGCGCTGCCGGCCATAGAGGTCGGCCTGGGACGCAAGGACGAACGTCTCAGTTACTCGCTGGTGCGGGTCCTGACGCGCATCGAGGGCGACGGCGCCACGTCGTTGTTGGTGGGCCTGCTCAAAGGGAAGCCGGACGCCATGCCCACCCAGGCCGCCGTCGGGTCGCTGAGCAGCAGGCCGATCCGCCGGGCGCTCACGGCCGCCGAACTCAACACCCTGACGCAGCTCGTGAAGCAGGATGACGCGGTGGGCGCGGGGATCGCCGCGAACGCCCTTGTCCGGTGTCTGAAGGTGGCGCTGCCGATTCGCCTGCGCCCGGTGCTGGCCCGCTTCGCCCAGGAGGTCACCTCCGACGCGCCCCGCGTGCATGACGGTACGAGCTATGTCTCGCCGAGGGTACGAGTGCTACAGCAGTTCCTCCTGGCCTTCTTCTATGTCGGTAAGCCCGCGATTGACCTCATCGCCGCGGAGCGAGAGAAGGCCGAGCAGCCGGAGTTGCGCAAGTGGTTGGGGTTGGCCCTCGGGCATGCCGGAGACGCCAGGGTCGGCAAGGAACTCGAGGGCCTCGTGCGCGACGACCCCGACCGCTACGTGCGGTCGGCCGCGATCTACGCCTACGCTCGGGCCATGGGGCAGGACGCCGTGCCTCTCCTTCAGTCATTGCTGACCGACACGACCGTCAGCGAGTACCACGGCTGCGTGGGCACAGAGCCAATCTATCTGCTGCGCTGGGCGGCCCAGGGCGAACTCGCGCGACTCAAGAGAGAGGCGGCCGCGGCGGCCACGAGCCCTCCAGCCCCCAGCCCCTAATCCCCAGCCCCGATCCTCCCGTACGTCTCCGGCCGGCGCATGGTGAAGATGCACTCGGGCGTGCCGGCCGTGGCCTTCGATTCGTCAAGGTCTATCGTCGCGGTGGCGACGCCCTCACGGCGGCCGGTGTCAGCCAGCACCTGGCCATCCCAGTCAATGATCGCACTGCGGCCGATGTGGCCGCCGGCGTAGTTGAGGGCGCGCTGCGCGTAGTTGCTGGACACCAGCCACACCTGGTTCTCCATCGCCCGGGCCCGCATGAAGACATCGGTGAAGTGGGCGCGCGGCTGGGAGAACATGGTGGGCCAGAGGATGATCTCCGCGCCGGCCAGGGCCAGGCAGCGGGCGGCCTCGGGGAAGTTGAGGTCGTAGCAGATCAGCGCCCCGAGGACGCCGAAGTCGGTGCGGAAGACCGGGTAGCCGTCCCCGGGGAGGCAGGTCTGCTCCTCCCCCGGCGGGAGGTGTACTTTGTGGTACCGGCCGGCCAGCCGGCCCTCCCGATCGAAGAGCGCGGCGGTGTTGTAGATGCCCTCCGGCACCCGCTCGTGCAGGCAGCCGGCGAGGTACATTTTGTGCGTCCGGGCGGCGCCGCTCAACGCTCGAGAGATCTCCCCTCCGTCGGGCAGGACCTCGGCGGTCTCCTGGGCACTGCGGCCGGTGTGCTTGGTGGCGAATAGCTCGGGCAGCACCATCAGGTCGCTGCCGCGGCGGGTGGCCTCCTCAATCATCGCGAGGGCCTTACGCAGGTTCCCGGCGACGGTGATGTGGGAGGTGTCCTCTTCCGGATCGGGGAGGGCGAAACAGGCGGTGCTGATGGTGACAGGGCGCATGGCGTGGACCTTCCTTCTCCGGGAGGATTCGCTCTGCGGGGGCTCCTCCCTCCGAAGGGAACGCGAGGAGGAGCAGCGACCTTGGCCGTGGTACCTTCGTTGTGGTTGCTATGCCCGCAAGGAAAGGATGGCCTTCAATGAGGCGGTTGAGGTGTGGTCTTCTCTTGGTGCTCCTCGGGGTGGTGCTCGCCGGCTGCGGCAGCAAAGCGCCCCGGAAGCTTCACGAGAAGGAGGGGGGCTTCTCCTACGACCCGCCGGCGGGATGGCAGGTCAAGGAGATGCCGGGCCAGAAGTACCGGATCGCCTTCGGCCCGACAGAGAACGGGCTTGCGCCCAACATCAACGTCATGACCGACACCGCTTCGATGGACCTGGACGAGTACCTGGACAAGGGCCTCGAGACCATGAAGCGGACCGGCACGATCTCTTCGGAGCCGAGCCGCCAGCGCTTCGCCACGGAAGATGGCGAAAAGGGCTATTACTGGACCTTCGACTACACCATGCTCAACCATGCCCTGAGGGCGAGGCAGTACTTCTTCGAGAAGGGTGACCGCAAGTACGTCTTCACCTGCACTACGTCGGCCGACACGGGGGCGGCCCTGGACCCAGTATTCGAGGCGAGCGCGAAGAGCTTCCGGCTGGACTGAGCGGGCGGCGCCCTAGATCGTCCTGATCCGCACGCGGACGCCCTCGGCGGGGACGGCGACGTCGCACAGGACGAAGCTGCCCGTCCAGAGCATGATGTTGGCGAGGCGGAACACCTGCCAGGCGAGCTGGCGCGGGGTGAGGTCGAGGCGCTCGCCGGTGCGCCGGCGCAGCGTGCGCTCCGGAACGCACGCCAGCACCAGCGCGGCCAGCACCGTCAGGCCCCAGAGGCCCAGGGACAGCAGGGGCAGCCAGATGGGGAAGGGCAGCCCCGGGACCTGCACCAGCACCGTGGTGAAGAGGTTCGGGCGGCTAATCAACGACCACCTCGACCTTCACCTTGTCGCCCACGGTGACGTCCACCAGCTTGCCGGCCGCCCCTTCCTTCACCATCTGGAGGATGGTGGAGACGTCCATGCCGCCGAGGTCTTGCAGGTACTGCCCCAGCTCGACGGTCTCGCCGTCCTTGGTGAACTTGGCGTGCTGGAGAACCTTGAGGGCCAGGTCGGCCATCGCGATCGGGAGGTTGGCGTTGACGGCGACGTTCTCCCCCTCCTTCTCCTTCACGTTCACCCGCACGCGGATGAAGCGGGGCTTGCCGGTGGGGGCCAGCGCGGCTGGCGGCGGGTTCTTCAGGGCCTCAAGCAACTGCGCCCCCTGCTCTGCGGAGATCTTGCCCCCGCGCACCATTTCGAGAATCTCAAGGGCTTCCTGGTCCATCATCAGCTCCTTTCGCTACTCCTTGAGTAGCCGCACGGCGTCCTCGGGCGTTATCCGCCCCTGTCTCAAGTCCTCGAGCACCTGCTTGCGGCGCTCCTGGCGCTCCTGCACGGGCATCGTGGCCGCATAGCCCAGGGTCTGGAGCAGGCTGTCCAGGCGGGCGCGGACGGTGGGATAGGAGAGGCCCAGCTCCCGCTCCAGTTCCCGCAGGTTGCCCCGCCGGGAAACGAATAGTCGGAGGAAGTTGAGCTGGTCGTCCGGCAGGGAGCAGAACTCGCACTGGGCGAATCGCCCCCGCACCGCCACCTCACAGGTAGGGCAGCCCAACTCCCGGACTTCCAATTGGGTCCCACAACTCGGACACTTGTCCACGGGCTTAGCTCGTTCCATGAGACGAATATAAACCACTACTTTCTATTTGTCAATAGGGAATACGGATTATCCAGGTTTTTTGTTTCACGGGATTTCGTATCTCAACACAAAGAGCACGAAGGAGGCACGAAGACACAAAGGCAGGCGAAGAGGCGGGAACGGCCCGGGGCCGGCCCGTGGGGGACAAGGCGGAGGGCGTGATGAATCACGCCCCTACTGGCCGAGGAGTTGCCAGTAGAGGCGGTCGAGGTCCTCGGCGTCGGCGTATTCGATCTCGATGGCGCCGCCCTTGCCCTTGGCCGGGCGCAGTCGCACCTTGGCACTCAGGCGACGGGTTAGCTGCTCCTGGACATCCAGGAGGTTGGGGTCCAGGGCGGTTCCGGTGGCGCCGGGCCGCGATGTTTCACGTGAAACATTCGGCCGGGAGAGCTTGGCGGCGAGGGCCTCGGTCTGGCGGACGGAGAGCTTGCGCCGGACCACCTGCTGCCAGGTACGCAGCAGGAGCTTCCCGTCGCTGATCCCCAGCAGGGCGCGGCCGTGGCCGGCATCAATGTCGCCCTTGCGGAGGCTCTCGAAGACGGCGGGCGGCAAGGTGAGTAGGCGGACGGCGTTGGCGATGGCGGAGCGGCTCTTGCCGACGCGCTCGGACACCTGCACCTGGGTGAGGTGGAACTCGTCCATCAGGCGCCGGTAGGCCTCGGCCTCGTCGGCGGCGCTGATGCTCTCTCGCTGGAGGTTCTCCACCAGGGCCAGCTCGAGCATTTCCCGGTCGGTGGCGTCCCGGAGCACCACCGGGACGCGGGTCAGGCCGGCCTGGCGGGCGGCGGTCAGGCGGCGCTCCCCGGCCACCAGTTCCAGAGCCCCTCCCCGCCGGCGCGCCACGAGGGGCTGGAGGATCCCGTGGGCCTTCACCGACTCCACCAGTTCGGCCAGTTCGGCCTCGCTCCACTGCTTGCGCGGCTGGAAGGGATTGGGGGCGAGGTGGTCCACCGGCACCTCGAGGGTGCCGTCGGGGGACGGGGTTTCAGTTGTTGGCACCGTGGGGCGCCGGATGATTTGTTTGGTCATATTTCCCTCTCCAAGTGGGCGGACTGAAGTCCGCCGTACGGCGGGGCCCGGGGCCAGGGCCCATGGACGCCATTCATGGGCGGACTAAAGTCCGCCCTACCGTGATGCCCTACCGGCCGTGGAGAAGCACGGCAAGCACTCCTGCGGCTAACGACAACAGCGCGAGCGCCAGGGACGCGCCTGCGGCCCAGGTGCGGCGCCGGACGCGGGCGCGAAGCGCCGCGGCCTCGGCGGCGAGCCGCTCGGCCCGCGCTCCCGCCTCCTCTGCGCGCTGTCTCTGCTCCTCCCCGGCGGCCTTCGCTTCATTCTCCGCTCGGGCGAACTCCTCCGCCCGTGCCCACTCCTGCTCGGCCCGCGCGCGGGCGGCGGCCTCCGCGCGCGTCAGCTCTTCGGCCCGCTGGCGCTGGGCCTCGGCCTCCGACCGCGCCTGGGCCTCCCGCTCGACCAGGCTCCGGGCGCGCTCTTCCAGGGCGAGGCGCTGCTCCCGCTCGCCCTCGAGCTGGCCGAGCCTGGTGACCGCGCCTTCGTGGCGGCGCTGAAGGTCGGCGAGCATGGCGATGAGGGCCTGCATCGCCCCTGTCCCGACCCCTGCGACACCCTTGGAATCCCCTTCCACGACCCCTTCCACGGGTACCCCTCCCCCTTGTCCAACCCTTGGTATGCCCTGTTCCAGGGGTCGGCGGGGAAGGGGTAGGGAGGAGGCCTCGATGTGCCAGGTGGGGCCGAACTTGCTCTCCCGCAACTGAGCGCGGACCTTCCCTTCGGCCACCCACTTCCTGACCTGTTTGGTGGAGACGCCGGCGAGCTGGGCGGCTTCCCGGACCCCTACCATGACCTGTTCCTGGACCTCTGCCATACCCTTACCCTGACCCTTTCCCGAGGTTAGCCCCTCCCCTTTCCAGGGGTGGTATACCATAGGTGAAGGGTGGAGTCCTCTCGGCGGAGCCGAGAGGAGAGAGTTGAAAGTCGAGAGTGGAAACGGCCGGGGCCAGGGTGCAGGGTGCAGGGGCCAGGAACGGCCGGGGCTGGAGTCCGGCTGCGCCGGGGTGAGGAGGCCCTGAGCTGTGGCGGGCGCGGCGTTCATGCGGAGGCCTCCGCGGGAGAGTCAGAGGGGGCGTCTCCGGGGTCCTCGTCGGGGAAAAGGGCGGGGTTGCTGAGGATGTCCTCGGCCTCGTCGGATAGCTTGTCTTCCGCCGGCTGGGTGAGGAGGCCGCGCAGATGCAGATAGCGGAGGGCGACGGGGCCGCTCTTGGGGACGTGCTCACCGATGGAGCGAACGGCGAGTTCGTCCACGGCGGAGAGCCGGTCGGCATTGGCCCGGCGCAACTCATTGAGGTCACGCTCGCGGCGGTCCCGCCAGAAGGGGTGGTTGCGCCAGTCGTAGAGCGTGCGCGGGGGGAGGTTGAGCTGGGCGGCGACTTCGCCGGGCTGGGCGCCGCCGGCGAGGGCGTCGTAGGCCGCTTCGCGGCGGGGATGCCACCAGATCAGCTCTTCGGGACTGAGGCGGATAGAGTCACTGGCTTTGAGCATGGTGAGGCTCCTTTCGGACAGGGAATCGGGGCCAGGGGCCCGGGAACAGTAGCGCCGGGGGGCGCGGGGAATCCGCGATCTGCCGAAAACCGCCGAAATCGAGGAAAACGCGCGATTCGGCGGGCAAGCGAGCCGATTTTGGGCTGTGAGGCACACAGAGGGGGCTGTGGGGCAAAATCGGATCGGCAGATGATCGGCGAAAGTCGGCGAAGTGTCGGCGGAAGGCGGCGAAGGGCGGCGGAGGCGCCTGCGGCGGCGAGAGAGTGGAGAGTCGGGGTTCGGGATTCGGCTCGCACTGCTCCGCAGTGCTGATATCGAGGTTCGGGAGGGACGCGGCGCGAACCGTGGATCCCGTCGCCGCGCAGGGGATGGGGAGGGTGGTGCAGACGGCGGCGTCTGCGGCGGCGAGAGAGTGGAGAGAAGGGATTGGAGAGTGCAAGCGGCCAAAGGGGCGAGCCGCGGGTCGGGTGGAGGCCAGTCCGTGGCTGTGGGTGCGGCCGGGGCGGGAGCGGCGGGTCAGAGACCCGCCCCACTGACTCTTGACACTGTCCATTGTCGCTTGGTTACTCATCGTTTTATCGTTTTCCGTACGAGCGGTTGAATTTCGAACACTTGTTTTGTACGCCATTTGGGGGGGAATGTCAATATGCGCGCAGGGAGGGAAATCTGATTCGCGGGGCCGCGAATCAGATTCGCTGGGGTTCTGGCCAGCGGCCGTTTGGAGGGCTTCTGGGTGAACGTGGAGCGTTTCGCGTTTCTCCCTGCGCGCAGGGAGGCGGCTCGGTGTCGCGCGGGGCGCGAATCTGATTCGCGGGCAAAATGGGGTTTTGTGACCGAGACGAGGAGGGGAGGAATGCGCATGATTGGCCGCGATCTCAACACGAAGAGCACGAAGGAGGCACAGGAGCGAGAAGGCGAAGAGGCGATGAGGCGAAGAGGCGGAGGGGAGGAAGGCAGGGAATCGGGAATAGGGAATAGAGAATAGGGGAACGGCCACATAATGAGCAGCCGCAGTTTTGCTAGGGGACCGGCGCAGGATTGCTGTTCGTTTCCGCAGGGGCAAGGCATTGTGTCCGGCGATGGGGAGTCCTGACGCGACGAGAGCACTTGACTCACAGGAGGTAGGGCATGCATCCGGAGGCGGGGAGGCTGTTTGCGGCGGAGGAGGCGATGCGCGCGGAGGCCGACGAGATGCTGGCGCGAGCGGGGATCGGAGCGATCCTGCGGGGGGCCGGATACGGCGCGGTGGGATCGTACGGGATGCGTACGATGACGTGGCGCGACCTCGACTTCGAGCGGGTGAGAGAGGCGCCGGACTGGGGCGACCACTGGGCGGTGGGCGCGGCGCTGGCGGCCACGGGGTGGCCGTGGCGACAGGTGTGCACGGACCACTACCGGGATCCGTGGCGCAACGAGAAGGGACTGTACTGGGGACTACGCGCGGCGCCGCCCGGCGGAGGGGAGACGTGGAAGTTGGATTTGCGGACGGCCCGCGCGGAGGAGTTTGCGCCGGCCGAGCCGAGGCGACAGAGGTGGGCGGCGCTGATGACGGAGGAGAGACGATCCTACGTGCTGGCGATCAAAGAGGCCGTGTGCACCGACCCGGAATACCGCAAGTCGCTGCTGTCGGTTCACGTGTACGAAGCGGTGCTGGAGCGCGGGGTGCGGGGGGTGGAGGAGTTCCGGGAGTGGGGGCGGGGCAGGGAATAGGGAAGAGGGAATAGGGAGGAGGGCGAAGAGGCGAGAGGCGAAGAGGCGAGAGGCGAATCGGTCGGGGCGAAGGGCGGCCCGTGGCAACGGCCTGGTCATATAGCAGCCGAGGGCCAGACACAGGCGAGGACGCCTGTGCCAGTCTGGGGGCGCTCCGCCCTTCGCTCCCGCCCCGTGCGGCCGGGCGCGAGGGTGGAGGGGGCGCGTCCCGCCCCGCCACACGGCCGGCGGGCAAGCCGGCGGAGGGCGAAGCGCACGGGAGGGGCCTTCCACGGTCACTTCCCGTGCGACGGCAGCACCCCAGGGCAGCACGGCAGTGGCCCCGGAGGAGCGGCTCGACCCTCGCCCTCCCACCCACGAGACGAGCGCGAGGGTGAACACGGGCGCGTTCCACCCGGCGAGGGTCGAGCGCGCTGGGTGGCCGGTTTGGGCCGCGGGAGTAGGGTACAGGCGAACGGCCTCGCCTCCCGCCGGTCGGCTCGGGCGGTAGCGGCTGCGCCGCATGTGGGCGGAGACTGACTTGGGGCTTCGCCGTGCGCCCGTACCGGGTCCCTAACGGCGGCAGTTGGTGAAGCTGGAGGCTGGCGGAGTGCTGGCTGGGAGGCCCGCACTACCAGGGGTGGGCCACGACGGGCAGGTCGGAGGGTAGTGGGCTGCCGGCCCGGAAGGAGCGTGCGGGGGTGCGTTACGTTTCGGTGCCGGGGATCGACATATCGGTAAGGACGGGCGGATGGCGGAGCGGCGGACGGATGCGGAGTTGGTGGAGGCGGCCCGGGAGGGCCGGGAGGAGGCCTTCGGGGAGCTGATGGGCCGCTATAGGGACGCGGTCTTCGGCGTGGCCTTCCACCGGCTGGGGAATTTCGAGGAGGCTCGCGACGTGGTGCAGGAGGCCTTCGTGAAGGCCTACCTCGGGCTCGGGGGGCTGCGCGATCCATCGGCGTTCGGGCCGTGGCTCTACCGGATCGCGGACGGGACCGCGGTCGATGCGGCGCGCAAACCGCGACGGGAGGAGCCGCTGAGCGGGGCCGAGGTCGCGCCGGATCGCAGCCATGAAGCCGAGGCCGCGCGGGAGGTGCGGGAGATGATCGCGCGCCTGAGCGAACCGGCGCGGCTGGCCGTCGTCCTCCACTATGTCAACGGCTACTCGCACGCGGAGGTGGCGCGGTTCCTGGGGACCACGCCCGAGGCGGTGAAGATGCGCCTCAGCCGCGCGCGGGGGAAGCTGCGAGAGGAGATGGCGGAGATGGCAGGGGAGCGGATCAGGAGGGCGGCACGGCCGGCGAAGCCGCAGGCGTTCGAGTACATCGCGCGGGCGGCGGACGGGAAGGTGATCAGCGGGAGGGCGGAGGCGACGTCCGAGCGGGAGCTGGTTCGGGGGCTCAGGGTAAAGGGGTACTTCGTCCAGAAGGTGACAGAGGCTGCTGCGCCGGCACACGAGGGGCCGGGTACGTTCATTGCGGCCGTCGGCGCGGGGCCGGCGCCAGAGCGGAAGGGGCGGACCTACGAGTTCGAGGCCACTACGGCTGATGGGAAGGCGGTCACGGGAGTAATGCAAGCCAGTTCGAAGGCCGAGCTGCGCCGCCGCCTCAAAGAGAGGGGATACACCGTCCGGAAGGTCGAGCGGGGACGGCCCCTCGAGAAGGTGATCGCCGACGAGCGCGAGGAGCCGATCCGGCGAATCGTCGGGGTGATCTTGCAGCAGGCGGTGAAGGACAAGGCGACGGCTATTCGCGCGGAGTTGTGCCCCCCGCCGGCGAAGGAGGGCGAGGAGCAGGCGAGGCCCTCCGAGTTGCAGGCCACGCCCGGTCCGCGGGCCGGGATTGCGGGCGAGAGCGTTCAGATGCGGGCTGCCATGTCGGTGTGGTACAAGGTGCGGGGCAAGTGGCACCAGGTGATGGGCCTGCCGGAGTATATGTGGGCGCCGCTGCGGGCACGGATCGTGGAGATGGCGGGGGAGGCGGGGGAGATCAGGTTCCAGGCCGAGGGCACGGAGCATACGGCGCGGGTGGAGGTGGGGGAGCGGGAGATACGGATGAAGATCGGGGGTCGGGATTAGGGATTCGGGAGTCGGGCGGCCGTGCGGGCTGGGGAGGCCGCAGTACGGCGGCCGGAGGGCGGCTGGCAGGAAGGGGCTGTGCAGTATGGCGGCCGAGTGCGGCGTGGTGTGTGCGCCCGAGCGCGCCTCCGGTGCAGTTGGTTGACGGATTGATCAATGTTGATTAAGATTGGGGGGTACCACTCTGAGAGAGGAAGTGACATGAGCGAACGACGGCGGAACTTCCGACATATGGCGATGACCAAGGTCCGCGTCAACCTCGGGGCGGTGGTGCGCGCGGTGCGGGCGGACCGCAAGACGGTCGTGATTCTGGAGAAGGACGGCCTGCCCGTCGCGGCATTGCTCGACATTGATGAATTGGAGGACCTGCTGGACCTGCATGATCCCCAATTGCGGGCGCAGATACGCCAGAGCATGAGGGACCACCGCGCCGGGCGGAGCCGGCCGATAGATGAGGTGCTGGCCGAACTCGAGGCCGAGGCCCGGTAGAGCGTGGAGCGGCGTTACCGGGTCGTTGTCTCGCGTGCATGTGAACGCGATCTCAGGCGGGCGCGCAGCCGCCGGCCGGAGCGCTACGCTGCCTTGCTCGCAGCGCGGGACATGCTCGCTACGGATCCGCACAACCACCGACGTCAGGCCCAGATCCGCAAGCTCGAGGACGTGCCGCCGGGGGAGGGGCAATACCGTCTCCGGATCGGCGACTACCGGCTCCGCTACGATATCATGGGGGAGGAGGTCGTCCTCCACTCCTTCCGACCGAGGCGCGACAGCTACCGGTAGGTGAAAGGGGCCGTGGCGCTTCGTGTTGCGGTGCCGCCCGGCGGAGGGCGGAGCGCACGCGAGTGGCCTTCCACGGTCACTTCCCGTGCGACGGCAGCACCCCAGGGCAGCACGGCAGTGGCCCCGGAGGAGTGGCTCGACCCTCGCCCTCCCACCCACGAAACAAGCGCGATGGTCAACACGGGCGCGTTCCACCCGGCGAGGGTCGAGCGCGCTGGCTGGCCGGTTTGGGCCGCGCGGGAGTAGGTGCAGGCGAACGGCCTCGCTCCCTCCGGTCGCTCCGCAGGAAGCGGCTGCGCCGCGGGGCCGCGAAGGGCAAAAAGGGGGACAGCTACATAATTACTGGCTC
>Ga0315282_10002206_pt1 | contig 36250 bp, 33 predicted proteins | sample YL17G07_20_MG_FD_203693 | JGI IMG/M metagenome (GOLD analysis project Ga0315282, IMG submission 203693) | Sediment microbial communities from Yellowstone Lake, YNP, Wyoming, USA - YL17G07_20 | ecosystem: Environmental > Aquatic > Freshwater > Lake > Sediment | place: USA: Wyoming | collected...
CCCCCCGTTTTCAACTGAGGGGGGCTGCTCGCTCGCGACACAAAACAAAGAACGGACAAAAACACTTGACTCCGCCGCCCCCTTCATAGATGCGCCACCTGCGACCTCTGTGCTACCGCCTTCAACACCGCGGGGGCTGGCGCAGATATCGCGTTGGATGCCTGCGAACTACAAGGCCCGGGTCAGGCAGGATCTTCGCGCGCCCTGGCGGGCGCCGCTCAGCGCGCACCCTTCACGTAGACTTCGCCTATCTTCAAGCTTTCCCGTTCGTGGAAGCTGACCCGCGTCAGGTCCTTCCCCGACTCCGCGTACTCCCGGATCTTTTCCGCCAACCGTCGCGTCACATCGGGATAGCGCTCCGCGACGTTGTGGAGCTCTTGCGGGTCCTGGGAGAGGTTGTAGAGCTGCGGCTTGTACTCACCTTCGTAACCCTGGGGGTTCCAGATCTGGCTGTAGTTCTACTCTCCCGTGCGGACGGCCGCGATCCATCCGTAGCCCTGCACGGCGCGGTCGCGAAGACTCCGCGTCTCGCCGCTGACGAGCGGCCAGAAATTCTGCCCGGTCACGCGCGTCGGAGCCTTCAAGCCCAGCAGCGAGAGCAGCGTCGGCATCACGTCGGGAATCTGTACAAACCCCGAGACGCGTTTCCCCGCGAACTGCTTGCCGGGCATGCGAACGAGCAGCGGGATGTGGGTGACCTGCCCGCGCAGTTTCTCCGGACCTTTCAAGAACTGCTCCTGCTCGCCCAGCATGGCGCCGTGATCGGAGAGAAACACCACGATAGAGTTCTCGAACAGTCCCAGTTCGCCGATGGTCTCCAGGACTTTCCCCAACCAGTAGTCCACGCAGGCGGCTTCGCCGGCGTAGTTGGCGCGCATGCGCCGCTTGGCCTCCTCAGGGAGCTAGACGTTCGCGTAGGGAGGCTCGATCCACGTATGGCCCTGCGCGTTGGGCAGGTATTTCTCGAGGAATCGCGCGGGAGGATCCCACGGCTCGTGCGGGTCGAACGCCTCCACGTGCAGCAGGAAGGGCCGCTGGGCGTGATTCTCCCGCAGCCAGCGGGTGGTGGCGCGCGACACGAGTTCCACCAGCGACTCGCCTTCCTTCTGCCAGCGCTGGCGGTTGGCCTTGTATTGGCTCAGGAACTCGTGCAGGTCATCGATCTTGGCCAGATAATCGTTGGGGACGATATCGCTCACGTCGAGCAGGCCGTGGGGCGAGGTGCCGTAATAGTCGGTCTCCTGCCCGCGAATCCATTCATACATGCGATAACCGCGATGGAAATTTCTGCCCGGCCGTTGCAGGTGGGGAAGATCGCCGATGAGGGCGGGAATGTATCCCGCCTCGAGCAGGACTTCCGCCAGCGTGATGTCTTCGTTGTAGAGGTTGTGCCATCCGGGCAACTGCACGGGTTCGGGCTGGCGATAGTAGTGGAGAGGAAAGATGCGCCGCCCCGTCCACAGCGTCCGCCGGATGGGGATGGTGGGCATGCCTTCGGGATAGAAGTCCTCGAAGATGACCGAGTCCCGGGCGAAGGCGTTCAGGTTGGGGCACTCGGTCCGCTGGCTGCCGTAACAGGCCAGGTTATCGCGGCGGAAGGTGTCGGCCACCAGCAGGATCAAGTTGAGATTGTTGCCCGTCTGCCGGGGCGGGCGCTCCCACAGCGAACCGCACTCGGGGGGCGCGGCCTCGCCCCTTGCCCTCTGCGGATCCAGCGCAAGCCCCGCCAGGCTCGTCGCGGAAGCTCCGGTCAGGAAGCCTCGCCGCGATAAGCGATCCTTCTTCATGATGCATTCCCCCGTTTGAATTGCGGGCCGGTAGAGAGTGGCTGGTCAGGTCGGAGGGGCTGGCCCCAGGAGAAGGGAGATTCCTTCGCCACGCGGGCAGCAGCCCACAGGCTCGAGCAAGTTCGCAGATGTGGCGTCGCGCAACGACGGAGAAATCCGTCGTCCGCCCAGCCGCGATTGCTTAGGGATTCACGCGCGTAATCGCGCCTTCCGAGGCAGAGGAAACCAGCGCCGCGTACTTGGCGAAGACACCCGTCTTGTAGCGCGGCTCCGGCTCCTTCCAACCGGCGAGGCGCTTGACGATTTCGTCGTTGCTGATCTCGACCTCCAGCCGGCGCGCGTTGATGTCGAACACGATGCTGTCGCCTTCCTTGAGCGCCGCGATGGGCCCGCCGCGCGCCGCTTCCGGAGCCACGTGGCCGACCATCAGGCCGTGCGTGCCGCCGCTGAAGCGCCCGTCCGTAAGCAGAGCCACGGATTCACCCAGGCCCTGCCCCACCAGCGCGCCCGTAACGCCCAGCATTTCGCGCATGCCGGGGCCGCCGCGCGGTCCTTCGTAGCGGATCACGACCACGTCGCCCGCCTTGATGTTCCGGTTGGTGACGGCCTTCATGGCATCTTCTTCGCAATCGAACACGCGCGCCGGGCCGCGATGGTGCAGCCGCTCGTGCGCCGTGATCTTCACCACGCAGCCCTCGGGTGCAAGGTTCCCTTTCAGGATCACCAAGCCACCGCTCTTCTTCAAAGGATTCGCCACCGGCATCACGACGTCCTGGCCCGGGGTCTCGACTGCCTTGCGGGCCTCCTCGCCGATCGTTCGGCCACTGACGGTGATGGCGTCCTCGTGCAGCAGCCCGGAGCCTTCGAGCAGCTTCTTGGCGATGAGAGGAATCCCGCCCGCGCGATGGACGTCGGTCGCCACGTAGCGGCCGGCGGGTTTCAAGTCGGCGATCAGCGGCGTGCGCGAGCTGATGACATCGAAATCATCAATCGAGAGCGGCACGCCCGCCTCGCGCGCCAGGGCCAGCAGGTGCAGAACGGAATTGGTTGACCCACCGGTGGCCGCCACGCTGGCGATGGCGTTTTCAAAAGCCGGGCGCGTCAGGATATCCTTCGGCCGCAAGCCGCGGCTCAGAACGTCCATCACCATCACGCCGGTCTGGTAAGCGATTTCACCTTTCTTTGGGTCGAGCGCGGGAACGCCGTTGAAGCCCATGGGCGAGAGCCCGATGAATTCCATCACCGTGGACATGGTGTTGGCGGTGAACTGGCCACCGCAGGCGCCCGCGCCCGGGCAAGCTACGTCTTCCAGCTTCTTGAAGTCCCCATCCGAAATCTTCCCGGCGCTCTTGGCGCCGATGGCTTCATAGACATCGACGATGGTTACGTCCTTGCCGTCGAGATTGCCGGGCGCAATCGAGCCCCCATAGAGCAGGACCGACGGGACATTGAGCCGGATGAGCGCCATGGCGCCGCCGGGAATGGTCTTGTCGCAGGCCACGAGCGCCACCATGGCGTCAAACATGTGGCCGCGACCGACCAGCTCGATGGAATCGGCGATCACCTCGCGGCTGACCAGCGAAGCCTTCATGCCTTCCGTGCCCATGGTCACGCCGTCGGAAATGGCGATGGTGTTGAGCTCCATGGGCGTGCCGCCCGCGGCGCGGATTCCTTCCTTGACCTTGGCCGCCAGCTCGCGCAGGTGATAGTTGCAGGGCATGGTCTCGATCCAGGTGTTGGCAATGCCCACGATGGGCTTGGCGAGATCGGCGTCGGTGAAACCAATCGCTTTCAGCATCGAGCGCGCCCCGGCGCGCGATGGTCCGTCGTGAATCGTCCGGCTCTTGTGTCGGGTGTCGAAAGCCATAAAACCTCCGCTCGGGAAGCGCCGGATTAGCCCTGAAAGGGCGCGCTTTCCCGCCAAATCAGAAATGGGCTGCGGGGCTCGAAGGGCTCCGCCGCAGAATTATGAACCCGTCATCTTCGCAGATTCTTCCCCGAGCGGCAAGACCTGTTAAGTGGCGCATGCGCGTGTCTTCAAACGTGGGGGCCATCTCTCGGACGGGGGACTACTTCTCAATGCGGTGGACTTTGAGGAGGTTGGTGGTGCCGCGCCGGGCGATGGGGGTGCCGGCGACGACGGCGATCAGATCGCCGCGATGCACCACGCCGCAGGCGCGGAGCAGTTGCGCGGCGCCTTCCACCATTCGTTCGGTGGACTGGACGTGCGGCATGCCCACCGGCGTAACGCCCCAGTAGAGCGCAGCGCGGCGCAGGATTTCCGGAGATGGCGAAAACGCAAAGACCGGCACGCGCGGGCGAAACTTGGAGACCAGGCGGGCGCTCGATCCCGACTGCGTGAAGACGGCGATGGCCTTGAGGTCCAACTCCTCGGACATGTAAGCGACGCTCGCGCCGATGGCTTCCGGCACGCTCACCGATTCCTCGCCGGCATGGCGGCGGCGCTGCTGGCCGGGGTGGCGCGGGCTGGCCTCGGCGGCGGTGATGATGCGCGCCATCATCTCCACGGCTTCCACGGGGTACTGCCCGCTCGCCGTCTCGCCCGAGAGCATGAGCGCGTCGGCGCCGTCGAAGATGGCATTGGCCACGTCGGAAGCTTCGGCGCGCGTGGGGCGTGAGTGCTCGGTCATCGACTCCAGCATCTGCGTGGCGACGATAACCGGCACCTTGAGGGCGTTGGCGCGCGAGATGACACGCTTCTGAATCAGCGGCACGCTTTCCGGCGGCGCCTCCACACCCAGATCGCCGCGCGCCACCATGACCGCGTCCGCCACGGCCAGAATCTCTTCCAACCGCTCAATCGCTTCCGGCTTTTCCAGCTTGACGACCACCGGGATTTCGCTCCCCGCCCGGCTGAGCAGCCGCTTCAATTCCAGTACGTCTTCCGGCCGGCGAACGAAGGAGAGCGCCACGTAATCCACGCCGTGCCGGACGCCGAAGTCCAAGTCGGCGCGGTCCTTCGCCGTGAGCGCGGAAATGCGCAGCGGCACGCCGGGCAGGTTGATGCCCTGATGTTCGCCGAGCTCGCCGCCCTCGATGACGCGGCAGACAACATCGCGCCCGCCCACTTTCTCGACGCGCAGCTCGAGCCGACCGTCGGAAAGGAGGATGCGGTGGCCGGGCCGCACGTCGCGCGCCAGGGCCGCGAAGGAGGTTGAAATCACCCGCGCGTTGCCCGCCACGCGCCGCGTGGTGAGCGTCACGGCGGTGCCGGGTTCGAGGGTAATCGGCCGGCCGTCTTCGAGACTTCCGGTGCGAATCTTGGGCCCCTGCAGGTCCTGGAGAATGGCCACGGCGCGGCCGCGCGCACGAGCCAGCCCGCGGACAAGCGCCAGCCGCCGGGCGTGTTCGGCGTGCGAGCCGTGGGAGAAGTTGAGGCGCGCCGCGTCCAAACCCGCTTCGAGGATCTGCGCCAGGCGCCCCCGGGCGTCCGTGGCCGGGCCCAGCGTGGCGATGATCTTGGCGCGCCTTCCGCGCGATTCCAGCGACTGACTCAGGGACCTTGATGGCATGAAGCCAGTATAGCGGGAGAGACCCTGGAATAGAAACCGCCAGGGAGCAGAAGGTCAGAGGTTCATCAAATAGTCCGCCGCCGAGAGACTCCCAAAACGCAGCGTGCTGACCCGCTGGCCGATGACGTTGGCGAAATACTGAAGGATGGCCGTGAGATTGAGGAGGGCCGACCTTTCTCCCAGCCGCAGCTTGTGACAAAGACCCAGGAGGAGAAGAATGGCGTGGAAATAAACCGCGAGCATCCACTCCTGGCGCGTGTACCGCCGGTTGACATTGACCGCGTTCTTGAGGAGATAGGTCAGGGCCAGGTAATCGCACTTCAGCGTCAGGCGGACATGGGCGTAGTCCACCGGCGCCTCCCAGGATTCCACTGCCTGGCGGACAGCCGGGAACTCCAGGCGGTTGGCATTGACGATCGCCAGGTAGTAGTCCTGCTCAAATTCGCGCCTCAAGATTCGCTGGCAGATGGCGTGAACGTAAAAAAGGAACATCCCCGTGGAAACAATCAAGATTAGCGCGGCGACAAACATGGCCATTGGACCTTAAACCTCCCCTCTTCCGGCGGAAACCAGTTCCGCGGCCACTCTCTGGGGCTTCGCGATGCGCCCGAACTGCGGCGCCCGCGCCAGGGCATAAAACCAAGTCAGCAACATGCCAAGAGTGAAAAACGGGTGGATGTGCCGATAGAGGTCGGCTCCATACTGCTGGCCGGGCGTAAGATACACCAGGGCGAGGTTGGCTGCCGGGCCGGCAAACTGAATCCCCATCCCGCACACCAGCATCGACAATTCCTCATCGGCGCTTTGGAGCTGTTGCATGAGAATGAAAAGCAGCGTGTTGAGCACCAAGCAGGTGAAGTAGAGGTTTTGCTGAAACTCTACGATGAAACGCGTAAAGAGATGGTCGAAATTCCGGGAGAGCGAGAAAAGCGAAATACCTGCCACAAGAATCAGGACGAAAACCAGGACCAGCCACACCACCTGCCACAATTGGGGGTGCTCCGCGCACGCCCGGCGGAAGAAAAGACACACGAGGAGGAACGCGCCCAGAGCGAGGAGAACGTCCGTGAGCCAATAGAAGTACGCGTACTGGAGCGAAGTGAATCCATACAAATGCAGCACAAAAGACCGGCCAAGGCCGTCTAATGCCACGAGAAGTCCTAGGTAGATGGCGACCGGGAGGAGAGACCTCTCCCTCCGGCGGAGCAAGATGTACCCGAGCACTCCCGCTTCCAGCAGGTAGATCGGGTACTGAATGAATGTGACCAGCGTATCCACCGCACGCGACCCGAATGGTTCTGCCCTTAGCCCTCTCCGGATCGCGCGGGCGACTCAGCGAAGGCTAATGAGCGTTGGGCGGCATAGGAACCGGCGCTCCGCCAATTCCCACCGCACTGGGCGGCATAGGAACCGGCGCTCCGCCAATTCCCACCGCACTGGGAGGCATGGGAACCGGTGCACCACCGATCCCTACCGCACCAGGCGGCATGGGAACTGGCGCTCCGCCAATCCCCGCCACCGCGCGTCTTAGTCCCACACTGCTCAATACGATGAGCAGCGCCAGCAACAATGCCAGAGCATAGTTCTTCATTGCTTCTCCTCCGTAGTCTGATTGAGAAATCGGAGTGCAGACTCCGGAGAGAGCGTAAAGAACTATTGTCGGAATGTCAATACTTTATGCGTACCCTTCCGACAGTACGATTCTCGCACAGGTTGGGACAATGTCAAGACTGATTTGTTACCCGACCGTACTAGTACTCTCATAGTAAAGAGAAGTGCAAAGACGTGCTGGCCGAAGGTGAAAATGTCTTGGTCCGAGGGCTTGGAATGCCGCCCCGTATGCAACCGCTCGCTGCCGGATAAGCGTCCTAGAGGAAGTCGAGTCTGCGGTTGACCTGAAGGGGCCTGGATGACATCATACCGATGAGGCGAAGTTGCGCAGGAGGGGGACAGAGGCAATGAAAGATCACTTTGCGGTTCGGTACCTGACGCTGGCGATCCTCGCGGGCACCTTGCTCACTGGGGCGAGCCCGCGGGCGGCAGGCCCGCAGGATCAGGGACCTTCCGGCCCCAAATCGGACGTTGGGGAAACGGTGCTGGTTCCCAAGAAGACCGCTCCCGCGCCGGGAACTTCCACTGCCCCCACAACGGCCCCGACGGAGAAGAAAGGGCCGGAGAAGATCAACCCCAGTGAAGTCTTCACCCTGACGACTTCGACGAACCTCGTCAACGTCGATGTGCTCGTCGTCGACCCGAATGGCAATCCCATCGCAGGATTGGGCAAGGCCAACTTCAAGCTTTACGACGAGGGCGTACCGCAGGCCGTCTCCAACTTCGCCACCGGCGAAGCGCCTATGACCGTTTGCCTGCTGGTCGAGTTCAGCAACAAACACTGGATCTTCCTCTACAAGGCGGTCCAATACGGTTACGAATTCGTCCGGGTGATCGAGCCCAAGGACTGGGTGGCGGTGGTCTCCTTCGACATGAACACGCAAATCCTCACCGACTTCACCCAGAACCGTTACGAAGTCACCGGCGCGCTCGACCAGTTGCGCATTCCGGGATTCAGCGAAATCAACCTCTATGACGCCATCTCCTTCACCCTCGACCGCATGAAGGACATCCAGGGCCGCAAGGCCATCGTGGTCATCTGCACGGGCTTCGACACTTTCAGCAAGCTGACCTACGACCAGATCCTCAAGATCGTCCGCAATTCGGACACGGTCATCTATCCCGTCAGCATTCTGGAGTGGGTCTCGGTGCGTTACGGGGAAGGGATCAACGCCCTGCAAGCACGCAACACGCTCAACTACATCGCCAAGTACTCGGGCGGCCAAGCCTACTTCCCGCGCTTCGAGGGCGACATGCCCGGTATCTATCAGCAAATCGCCACGCAGATGCGCACGCAGTACAGCCTGGGATTTGTCCCCACCAATTCCGCCCACGACGGCAAGTTCCGCAAACTGAAGATCGAACTTGTAGACGCCCAGGGAAACCCGCTGAAGATTCCCGACCAGAAGGGCAAGCCGATCAAGTACCGGGTGGTGTCCCGCGAAGGCTACTACTCCCCCAAGTCCTGAGGCGCGCAAAGCTCCTACCCGTCATCTTGCAGCGAAAACAAAGACTCGCGCCGGACGCGAGCTTTCCAAAGGGCTGTCTTCTCGCGAGGTGTTTCGATTATCGTCCTTTGGCCTTCGGCGGCGTGGTCAGGTCTAGCATCGGTTGGGTGAGAGGAGGTGGCTCCGGCCCGGCCACCTTGAGCGTGTGAACCGTCTCTTCGCAGGCTTGCATGTAGATCTCTTCGTCTTCCTTGCCGGGCGTGCAGTAAAGTTCGATGAGGTGCTCGGAGGTGATGACGTGAACGCTGAGCTCCATGGCGCGCTTCCGGTACTGCCAGATGAGCACTGCGTCGCGATTGTTGATTTTTTCGCGCGCGTAATGATAGCGAGGAAGTTCCTTGTAGATTCCTTCGGTCTGCCACGCGGCAATCATTTTGGGATCGAATTCGACGGTTCCGTCGGGGTTGGGCTGGGAGGTGATCGTGAGGGACGGCCCGATGCTCCAGAACTTGGGCCGGGTGATCCGCACGCCCCCGGGAAAGTCCTCGACCTGGCCCATGAATCCTGAAGAGACCTGCAACTCAACCCCCAGCTTGTCGTTCTTGTAGGGAACCGGCTTGAGCGTCTCCTCCTTGACCGCCTGCCGGTGGTACGGGAGCCATTTCACAAGAAGAAACTCGCCGCCCATCACGCCTCCGCCGATGAGTATTATTGCCAGGCCAACAATCAGCTGAACGGAGATTTCCTTTTTCATAGTAGGCCATCTTACCCGCGCCGCCGCGCGGACGCAATCCGCGCCCATCCCGCACAAGCGCGAATTCGCGCAAGGACAGGGGGCGGCGGGACAGGGGTCGGACAATTTGGGCCCAAATCAATCGCTCCTGCCAGGTCCAATGGCGCCGTGCTGGCCCTTATGTTGCTACGACATCGACAGGTTGACCCATGTTGCGGCGATTGTGCACAGGCAATCGGATGGTGGCGGAAGGAGCACTCGCGGCGGGCTGCCGCTTCTTCGCCGGCTATCCCATCACCCCGGCCTCGGAAATCTATGAAGTGATGATGCGCGAGTTGCCGGGGCGCGGCGGACTGGCGCTCTCGGCGCCGGATGAGATTTCTTCGCTCTGCTACTGCGTGGGTGCGAGCCTGCGTGGCCTCAAGGCCATGACCGCCACCTCCGGTCCCGGCTGGGCGCTGATGATCGAGACGCTGCAATACGCCCTGATGACGGAAACTCCCGTGGTGATTGCCTTGGTGCAGCGCCTCGGGCCGAGCACGGGCGGGGCGACGCAGGGCGCGCAGGGCGACGTCTGGCTCACCGAATTCGCCACCTCGGGCGGCTACACGATTCCGGTCTTCTCTCCCAGCACCGCGACGGAGTGTCACGATCTGACTCTCCAGGCGTTCAACTGGGCGGAGCGGCTGCGCTCGCCGGTGCTGTTGCTCTCGGACAAGGAAGTGGCGATGACCACGGAGGTCGTGGAATCGTTGGCGACACCCGCGATCGTCGAGAGGTCCAAGTTTTCCGGCCGGGAGGTTTTCCGCTCTTACGGCTTCGCGCGGGCGGAAGAGGCTCCCGCCTTTGCGGCGGTGGGCGACGCCGTGAAGGTTACGGTCACTGGCTCGGCGCACGACCAGCAGGGGCGGCTGAAGAAGAACGCTCCGGAGGTCATCGAAGTCCTGCGGCATCTGGAGCAGAAAGTCACGGCGCACGCCGAGGAGATGGAAATCGTCCGCGAGGATCTCGATCCCGGCGCGCGCTCGCTGCTCGTGAGCTATGGCATCACGGCGCGCGCGGCCCGCCAGGCAGTGGCGACGTTGCGCCGGGAGGGCGTGCGCGTTTCGTTGTTTCAGCCGCAGACGCTCTTTCCTGTCCCGCGCCGGGCACTGGCTCGGGCGCTGGCGGAGGTGGAGACGGTTCTTGTCGCGGAAGAGAACCTGAGCGGACAGTACCGCGGCGTGCTCACGCCGCATCTCGAGGGTCGGCGCGTCGTGGGGACCAACAAGCTCGGCGCGATGATCTCGCCCAGCGAAATCGTCCGGGCGGTGCGTGCGGTGGAGGCGTGATGGAAGCTGGCCAGTATCTCGACCCGAACGCCAAGCTGCCTTACTGCCGCGGCTGTGGCCACGCGGCGGTAGTGCGGCAGTTGAGTCGGGCGCTGGAACGGCTGCAACTCCCCGCGCGCTCGGTGGCCCTCACTACCGACATTGGCTGTGTGGGCCTGGCCGATTCGCTCTTCCCTTACCTGCACACCGTTCACACCACGCACGGACGCTCCACCGCCTTCGCCACCGGCCTCGCCCTGGCCGACGTGCTCTTCGAGCACAGCGGGCTGAAGCCGGTGGTCATGATCGGCGACGGCGGGGCGATGATCGGACTGCTCCACCTGGTGCACGCCGCACAACTCAACGTGGATGTGACCGTGCTCGTCCACAACAACTTTCTCTTCGGTATGACGGGCGGGCAGCACTCGGCGCTCACGCCGCTGGAGTTCGTGACCGCCACCACTCCCGCGGGGAATTACACTCCTCCCCTCGACCTTGTTGCTTTGCTGCGGGCGGCGCACGCGGGATTTCTGGCGCGCCAGTACGCGACCGACTCCGATCTCGATGCCGTCATCGCCGAGGCGATTGCCTATCCCGGCTTCGCCCTGGTTGAAATCCTGGAGCTCTGCACCGCTTACGGCACCCGCTGGAACGAGCTCACCGGCAGCACGCTGAAGGAAATGACCCGCCTGCAGGGCTACGCCATCGGGAAACTGGAAACAAACCTCGACCGCGCCACCTTTCGTGACGTCTTCCGGCACGAGCAGCACAATTCGCATCCGCCCCCAGCGGGAACGGCAGCATCGGCGCAGCGCGTCGAGGGAGCCGCGCTGGCGGAGGAGCTCCGTCTGGTGGTGGCCGGGAGCGCCGGTGAACGCGTGCAGTCGTCCGCTGCTCTCCTCGCGCAGGCGGCGCTTGCGTGTGGCCTCCACGTCACGCAGAAGAACGACAATCCGGTGACGCAGGGAAGCGGCTTCTCGCTCGCTGAAATCTGCCTCAGCCCGCGCCCCATCGAATACACGGGCATGGAGCAGCCTGACGTCATCATCATCGCCAGCGCGGACGGCCTCAAGGAACTTCAGGCGAACGGAACCCTAGGGCGCTGCCACGCCGAGACGCTGGTTATTTTGGATGCGGAACTTGAAGCGCCGAAGTTGCCGGGCCGGATGATCCGATTGCCGCTCCGCAAGAGCGCCGCGCCGCCGCGCGCGGCGATGGCAGGTCTCGCCGCCTGGCTGGCGCTTTCGCCAGTGATTCCTGCGGCAGCGTGGGAAATCGTGCTAGCCGGAACTTCCGAGGCGCGTCGTGCCGAATCGAGGGCGGCGTTAGAGGCCGGGAAACAACTGGCAGCCGCCTGGACGCCGTGAACACATCAGGGGATCGAAGGGAAAATCCGGAAGGCGCCCCTGCCTCGATAGGTGGATGTCACAAACTCAGGGCAGGGGAAGGGGTACGCCTTTCTTGGATGTCCACTCCTGCAAGTAGGAAGTGAAGAGATACTCCGTCCCTGCGGTCTTCAGCATCTCCGGCAGTGATTCGTTCAACCTCAGATACTCTCTCTCCACTCGTTGACAATTCTCATTGACGAATTCCTGGAGGAGCCAGACAGCCCCGGCATCCTTACCGGCGCTAATCTGGCGCAAAGCCTCCGCTTCGACATTCTTCTGGCGCTCCGTCTCCCAACGCTCGGTCTCGTCGAACACGCCCCGCACGGTCGGCGCCAGGGCCTTGTAGTTGAGGTCGCACAGTAGCTTGACGCGATGGGCCCACCACCACGGCGAGTCATTGGAATAAGTGCTGGTGCCGCGCGCCAGATTCGCGGGCAACGTCGGCCCGTGGAGATAGAACGGCTTGAAAACGTTCCCGCAAGGATTGGAGAAGCTTGCCCAATAGACCTGGCGCAGCAGCGGGGGCATGTCCGCCCGCAGGTGGGCCACGATGGACGCCGCGCTGTGATATCCCCCGTGCGGAGAATCGTGCAAGCACGGTGTGGCCCAGAAGGTCTCGGGGGCTCCCCAGCGCGGCTCCGTGAGAGTGCCTTCCAGGTGACTCCGGCTGATTTTCATCATGCTGAGCGGCGTGATCTGTGAAAGGTCCTTGCGGAGGCAAGCGAGGGTCATGTTGCGGCGAATCTGCATGCTTCCGGGGTCAGGGGAATCCTTCCTCCAGTAGTCACCGTAGTCGCGCGCGAAGTTGAACGCCGCGGCCGACTTCGCCCAGCCCGTCTCGATGGCGTGCTCCACCAGGCGGGGATGTGCCTCGTCCCATTCCTTCTCGATGGTGTAAATGTTGGAGATGGAATAGACACCGCGCGCAATACGCTTGGCCACCCAGTAGCGGCCCGCGGTTTCCAGAACCCAGGCTTCGTGGGGGTCGGCGACGATGAAGCTGTTGTGATAGTTGGCCTTTCCCCACTCGCCCGCGTATTCGGCGTCTCCACTCTGGCCGTACTTTTCCAGCAGCGCGATGATCACGTGCATCGCTTCGTAAGCGGTCTTGCCGCGCTCGAGACCGAGCCGCAAAAGGTCCATGCCGAGCAGGCCGTCGCCCCACTGGTAGGGCTCTTTGGAAAACACCGCCTCGTTGCCGATGGCGACACCGAACTCATTCATCCCGTGCTCGTAGCCGAACGCCCACCAGATCTTGGACCCGATGTGCTCGTAGGTTTCGGCCACCTGTGGAATCTCGATGTAGGTGCACTTGACCATCTCTCCCGGAGCGTGTTTCTGGTGAGGAGAGTACACGAGCGGCTGGGCTTCCATGGGTGGCCGATCGCTGTTCTTGGCCATGATGATGGAGTGATCGGCCGTGGCGTCGGGCAACGCCACCCAGGTATCACAGGCCCATACCGGAACGGCCGCGCAGGTCAGGGCCGCGACCGCCACAGAGGCCGCCAGAGAAGCGAGCCATTTCAAGTAGACGAGCCGAGTTCCCGGCCGCCGCCAGATCGTTTTGAGGATTTCCATTCTTTAGTCTCCCCTGTTGTGCCCACTATATACCATATTCCGAGCGCCTATCCCTCGCCCGCCCAGCGGAGGTTTCACCGCCAGAGACCTCAGCGCCGGCGCTGCCACTCGTCGAGGAACGCTTCGATGTTGCGCCAGGTCTGGGGCGCGTCGATGGTGATGTTGTCAACCGGAGAGAGGACAAAGCCCGCGGGGCCGAGCGTGGCGATGGCCTTCTGCACCGCGGCGCGAATTTCTTCCTCGCTGCCCAGCTCGACGGTCACCGCGCCGGAGACTCCGCCCCAGAAACTCAATCGTGCTCCGGCCTTCTTCTTCATCAGCTCCGGGTTGGTGTGCGTTCCCTGCACGGGATCGATTCCGATGAGCACGTCCACACCCGCTTCGACATAGAAGTCGAGCATGGGCAGCGTGCCGCTCGAGCAGATGTAGCCGAAGAGCGCGCCGTGCTCGTGCGCGAGGGCGGCCTCGGCCTTCATTCGCGGCAGCACGACCTCGCGGAAGAATCGCGGCATCAGGAAGTCGCAGCCCTCGTACCACGCGCGTCTGATGTAAAGGTCCACCGGCGCCGCGAGCACGACCCGCATGCGCTCGACGTTCCATTGGTGAATCACTTCGAGAAGCGCCGTGGCGAACTCGGGCTGGTCCTGCGTGAGGAGGGTGAAGTTCTCCACCCCGCACAGCCAGTTGGCCATGTCCGCGCCCACGCCCCAGCCGCCCACCAGAAGCACTCCGTGTTGGTCCGCAAAGGCGCGCGCTTTCTGCGCCTCCTCGCGGAAGCGCGCGATGTCTTCCGGCGCTGGCGGAGTGAGGAGATAGCGCAGCGCCTCAAGTTCTCGGACCTCGGTGAGGAGCGGCTTGAGGGCGCGTGGAACCTGGTAGTCATCGACGAAGGGAATGTGGTCGCCGTGCGGCCAGTCGTCGGAGAGGCGAACGCTCGTCGAGAGCTTGCCCGCCGGGGTCGCGTATTCCTTGTGAAGAACCGCGCCGTCGGGAGCCCCTTCGCGCCATTCCTTGACGCTCACTTCCGGCGCGAAGCGAACCGGCAGGCCGCGCAGGTCGGGATGGTCCAGTCGCTCGGGCCGCGGAGCGGTGGGAATGAACAGGAACGAATCGAGCCCCATCGCGCGCTCGGCGAGCACGAGTTGATAAAGGTCCTCGTGGCAGCGGCGGCGCAGCGCCGTAAAGCTCATGAAGCTGCAAGGGACGTGGTCCGCCGGTTCGCGCCGCAGCGCGCGCAGCATCCGCTCTCTTGAGGCTTGGTGGCTCATGGAAACAGCTCCTTGGGCGTAGGGCGGTCCTGTGGGAGTGGCTGCTGCCACCAGCGGGGATACTTCGGTCAGCACGATCAGCAGCGCACCGGGAGCCGATTGTGCCACAGCCGGATGCACTCGGCCAGACTAAACTCACCGGAGGCCGCCGTGGTCGTGCCCTTGGCATTTCGGTGGTGTGACTCCCCACAATCGGCCCGCGTTCGGTTATGATGCAAGGGGGGGCTGAAGGACCGATTGCGCCCGGTGATTACATCTTCATGAAGGCTTTCTTCAAGCGCCTGCTCGTACAACTGGTGGGTTGGGCCTTCATCGTCGTGGGCATCATCGGATTGTTCCTGCCCATCTTGCAGGGGATCCTCTTCATCCTCATCGGGCTCATCATACTTTCCACCCAGTATGACTGGGCCCATCGGCTGCTGGTGAGAATCAAAGCGCGCTTTCCCGCCGCCGCCGCGCGCGCTCATGAAGCCTCGGGGAAGGCCAGGGTCTGGCTGCAGCGCCTCACCAAACGCTCACCCGCTGGCGATTGAATTCCGTCCCACACCGTCCCACCCCGAGGGTCCTGGGCGAGGAACGTAGCGCAGACTTGTCCTGAAAGTCTGCGGCTCTTGCTTTCCGCCGAGGGGGGCGGGGCGAGGTTGACGACGTTGGGCGAGTGTGATAGGCTAGTGTCAAAAGCAGGGATGAGGGGTTAGGGATTGGGGGTCAGGGAACCGAAGAGCGAGGGCTGGGGGCGAGGAGAACGGGTGCTGGGTGCTAGGGCCCGGGGAAAAGCAAGAAAAAAACTCGAGGAACGAAGCCAGAATGTTGTAGAAAACAAAGGATGAGGACAAAAAGACAGTGACGAGTGACAAGTGACGAGTGACGAGCGGGAAGAAGAAGGGGGGGTGGACGCTAGGGGCGGGAGACCCGAAAGACAGGGGCTGGGGATTGGGGGCGAGGGACTGGCGAAAGACACGACATAGACAGAATTCCCGAGAGCGGGACTCCCTACTTGACCCCGGCGCGCGGCGTGCTACCCTTTCTCGCGGTGTGAGAACTTTCCCAGCCGAGGTGCCTGATGGAAAACCACAAGCGTCATGCCCGCAAAGAAGACTACAGGATGCGCACGCACCTGATTCACGGTAACTTCGAAAGCAAGAAGTGGGACTTCGACCATCACATCATCCCGCCCATTTCGCATTCCACCGCCTACCGCCTGACTTCGCTGCACCGCGGCGCGCAGGGCTTCGTGCGCTTTGCTTCCGCCGACGAGGCTCTGAGCGGGCACATGCCCATCTACATCTACGACCGCCTGGATGAGCCCACGCGCTCTATGCTGGAAGAGAACCTTGCCTTCGCCGAGGGCGGAGAGATCGGTGTGACCTTCGCGAGCGGCATGGCCGCCATCAGCGCGGGGCTGGGAGCGGCGATGCGGCAGGGGCAGGAAGTGCTCTCTCACGATATCATCTATGGCTGCACCTACAGCCTGATGACCAACTGGCTGCCGCGCTTCGGCATGCAGGCGCGCTTCGGGAATTTCCTCAAGCCCCAATCGCTGCTCGCCCAGATCACGCCCGCGACGCGCGTCCTTTACTTCGAGACGCCCATCAACCCCACAATGGAGCTGATCGACGTCGCCGAGATCCGCCGACTCGCCGATCAGGTTAACGCCAGCCGTGAAGAGAAGGACCGCGTGCTCATCATCGTGGACAACACCTTCGCCACACCCTACTGCCAGCGGCCGCTCAAACTCGGTGCGGACATCGTGGTTGAGAGCCTGACGAAGGACATCGGCGGCTTCGGCACGGACATGGGCGGAGCGGTGGTGGCGCCGGCGAGCTGGTACAACTACCTCATGCTTTTCCGCAAGGATTTTGGCGGCGTGCTCTCGCCGCGCAGCGCCTGGGCGATCCTGGTGTACGGCCTGCCGACCCTCGCCACGCGCATGGTCAATCAGCAGAAGAGCGCGCAGCGGGTGGCAAAGTTTCTGGTCGAGCATCCCAAGGTCGCGAGTGTCGCCTATCCCGGAGCCGAGAACTTCGCCCAGAAGGCCCTGGCGCATCGCCAGATGACCGACCCGGACGGCAAGTTCGCGCCGGGCGGCATGCTCTACTTCGTCCTCAAGAGCACGAATGGACGCGAATCGAAGGCCGAGAAGCTGGTTGATTATCTCGCCGAGCACGCCTACACGATTACGTTGGCGGTGAGCTTGGGACAGATCAAGACGCTCATCGAGCATCCCTTCTCCATGACTCATTCTGCCTTGCCCGATGAGCAGAAGCGCGCCTTCGGCATGCACCCGGAGGGCATCCGGATCTCCATCGGGCTGGAAGACTGGCACGACATCATTCGGGATTTAGAAATCGCCCTGGAGAAGGTGTAGCGTTTTCCCCCACTCCCGGCGGGTTGTTGCCGGACATCGTTGAACCGACCTGATCTGGGCCATGGCCATTTATGCGAACCATCAGGATTTCCGATTGACATGGGCAAGCAGCCAGTGCTAGTCTCGGTGTTTCACATGAAGCTCGTTTGCAGGTCGATGTCGAGCATGATGGCGATGGGGATGTGTTGTTGTCCATCCGCAAGCGGCGTCGTGCACTGAAATGACCGACTTGTAAGCCCTAAGACAAACAAGCTCTCATTCGGGACGCCCGCTAGCGAACACAACGCTGCCGGGCGTTTTTTTTGACATCTCTGGCCGGAGAGGCTGCTCGGACTCAGAATCATCGGGAAGATGACGGACGCCGCGGGCCAAAAGGGCCATGATAATCACCTTGCTCGGATTCATCGCGGGAACATTGATCGGGCTGACCGGCACCGGCGGAGGCGTGATCCTCACGCCGCTCCTCCTGATCTTCACCCCATTCCCGGCGGTCGTCGTAGTCGGCACGGACATCGTAAACGGCGCGGTCACGAAATTGCTAGGCGTTATCGAGCACCGGCATCTCGGCCAAGTGCACTGGCGCTTGGCGTCATTTCTGATTGTGGGAAGTACCCCGGGAACTCTGGGCGGAATCTGGTTTTTGAGCTACCTCAAGGCGCATCTTGCAACCGGCCAGCTTGATCACGTGCTGAAGACAGTCCTGGCGGTGACGCTTTTCGGCGTCTCCCTGTTTCTGCCTTTCGTGCGGAATGGCTATATCAAGCTGCCCGGTGCGTCCCTGGAATTTCGCCGGAAACGCGAAATCGCGCGGCTGATTGCGGTTGGCGCGCTGGTGGGATTCCTGGTGGCGCTCACTTCCATTGGCAGCGGCAGCTTGCTGATGATCTTCCTGCTGCTCCTGGTTCCTCTGCCGCTGGGCGCGCTGGTGGGCACGGACATCACGTTTGGCCTCGCCACCATGGCTCTGGCGGGGACCTTCCACATCTGGATGGGCAACTTCAACGGCGGCCTGTTCCTCCGGCTCGTGGCAGGCGCCTTGCCCGGAGTCGTCCTCGGCAGCCGCCTCACGCAGTTGGTTCCAGAGCGGTATTTCAACTGGCTTTACAGTGTCCTCTATTTTTCGCTGGGAGCGCGCCTGCTCATGGCGGGATAATGAGCAGGTCCTCTTGTGGTCAATTCACCCAGAAAGGTACACTTACCCAATCTATGGTAATTCAGGTCGCCTCCATTCAAGAACTCGCCGAGACCTACGCGTCCCGGCATCCTCGCGAAATCCTCGAATTCGCGATCAAGGAATACTCGCCGAACCTCGCCATCAGTTTCAGCGGCGCCGAGGACGTGGTGCTGGTGGATATGGCCGCGAAGCTGGGCGGCAAGTTCCGCGTCTTCTCGCTCGACACCGGACGCCTGCACCCCGAGACCTATCAGTTCCTCGACAAAGTTCGTGAGCATTACGGAATCGCCGTTGAGGCGTACTTCCCGAAGCCCGAAGCCGTCGAGAAGCTGGTGCGCGAAAAGGGCCTATTCTCCTTCTACCGCGACGGGCATAAGGAATGCTGCGACATCCGCAAGGTCGAGCCGCTGCGTCGCGCCCTTTCCACGCTCCATGCCTGGGTCACCGGCCAGCGTCGCGACCAGAGCCCTGGCACGCGCGCGCAGGTGCCGGTCGTCCAGATCGATCCCACTTTTAGCTCCAGCGGCAACCAGCTTGTGAAATTCAACCCGCTCTCGAATTGGTCCTCCCAGCAGGTATGGGCCTACATCTGCGAGAACGAGGTCCCCTACAACGCGCTCCACGAGCGGGGATTTGTCTCCATCGGCTGCGAGCCCTGCACGCGCCCGATTCTCCCCGGCCAGCATGAGCGCGAAGGCCGCTGGTGGTGGGAAGACAACACCAAAAAGGAATGTGGTCTGCACGCTGGCAACAGGACAGCTTGAGCCCGAACGTGTAAGGAGCGTGCGGCCCCCCGCCGAAGCCCCGAACAGGCAGAACGGACAACCGAGACAGCGTTGCTCACCCCGCGCCGTGCTCCCGGAAGGCGGAATCCTGCAAGCCCGTCCGGAAAATGCGCCCTGCAGCTTGGGCAAGAAAACCCTTGACACGGGTTTCCTTGTCGACATAGTCTATCGACTCGATAGACTTAGTTGTGAAGCACCATGCGGATATCCAAGAAGGGCCTTTACGGATTGGAGGCAATGCTGGTGCTCGGGAAAAACTATCCTGAGCGCCTGATGAAGATTCATGAAATCGCGTCTTCGGAGGGTATTCCGGAGAAGTTTCTGGAGCTCATCTTACTGGAACTGAAGCGAGCGCGCTTGGTGGAGAGCGAGCGCGGCGCGAAAGGTGGCTACCGGCTGCGGCGCTCGCCCAGGCAGATCTTTTTGGGCGAAATCATCCGCACCATCGACGGCCCGCTTGCCCCTTTTGGGGACGCCGAGTCGCTCCGCCGCTTGGTCGCGGGGGACAAGAAACATCGCGCGCTATATCGCCTTTTCCTCGACGTGCGCAACGCAGCCGCCCGCATCCTGGACCACACTTCCCTCGCCGATCTCCGTCGTCGTAGCTGACTCTCTTCCTGCGTTGATCTCGCTTGGTGGGGAACGGGAATCTGAGTCGTCCGGAATCCCATCAAAAATGACTCGCAGCGGTGGTGCTATGAATAATTCATCGGCAACGAAATTGGTGGACGCCCATCTCTCAGACCGGGAAGTGAGTGTGCTGCGTGAGGTGGCCCGCACTTTGCGAGAAATCCGATACGGCTCGGTGGTTTTGACCGTGCACAACGGCCAAATGATGGAAATCCAAAAGACGGAGAAGATTCGATTGCCCGACTCACAGCTTAGGGATCTGTGAGCGCTCGTGGCCTACCCCACACGGGGCGGCCTTCTGATCATTTCCGGCAGACCGACCAGACCACTGGAGGCGAAGCCCGAATCTCCAAGGAGGATTCGATGTTCAGGGCAAAACGCTTTCCAGCTTTACTGGCGGCCGCGGTAGTGGCTGTCGGACTCCTCGTGGCGCAGCCAGCGGAGGCTGCGGATGTCGACCGATTACTGGACCTACTGGTGAAGAAAGACGTGATCAGTGAGGAGGAAGCCGCGACGCTGCGCGAAGAGATCGATCAGGACAAGACCTCCGCGCGCGCCCAGGCGATCGTGGAAAAGCAAACCGAGGAAGCGCAAAAGAAGGAGCACCCCGTCACGGGCTCCACGAAGATCAAGCTCAGTGGCTGGGCGCAGACGCGTTACACGAACGCCGTAGGTACGACCAACTCACTGGAGCTCCGTCGGGCCCGGCTGGCGGTGGAAGGAAACCTGGCGCCCCAGGTCAGCTACAAGGTACAGATCGATGCGGTGAAAAGTCCGGTCCTGCTCGATGCGCGGCTCGACTACAGCCCCCGGCCTTACCTCAAGGTCACAGTTGGTCAATTCAAGATTCCCTTCAGCCAGGAGAATCTCGTTTCCAGCCGCGACCTCATCTCGATCGAGCGCTCGCAGGTCGGGCTTTCCCTGGTACCGGGGCGAGACAACAGCAGCAACGGCCGGGATATTGGCGCGCAACTGGCGGGCAACGTCGTTCGCGGCGGCGGGCGGCCGCTGTTCGATTATGCTGTGGGCATTTTCAACGGCGCGGGGACCAACACGCGCGACGATAACCGCCGCAAGGATGCCGCGGCGCGGCTGGTGATTCATCCCTTCGCCGGGTTGTCGCTGGCCGGCGACTACTACAACGGTGCGAGCGGCGCCAAGGAGCTCTCCCGAGAGCGCGCGGGAGCGGAATTCGCCTACGTGCACAAGCCCTTCTCACTGCAAGGCGAGTACATCTGGGGTCACGACGACGCAGTGCGCAAGTATGGCTGGTACACGCAGTTCGCCTGCCGATTCCGGCCGAAGTGGGAGGCGCTGGCGAGGTTCGACACCTACGACCCCAAACGCCACGCTGGCAAGGATGTCACGAACACTTACCTCGTTGGCGTCAACTGGTATCTTTCCAACTGGGTGAAGCTGCAAACGAATTACGGTCGTGTGGACTCGGAAGCTCGAACCAACCTCACGAACCTGTTCCTATCCCAGTTGCAGTTCCAATTCTAAGCATGACGGCGAAAAGGAGAGAATCATGAGAAGTCACTTTGTTCATTTCGCAATAGTGCTCGCCGCCCTGCTGGCGAGTTTCAGCCTCAATGCGCAGACGGCGCCAGTGGTGATTCGCGCCGGGCATTTCCCCAACATCACGCACTCGCAGGGAGTGATCGGCCAGGCGAATGGTTGGTTCGATAAGGCGCTGGCCCCGGACGCCCGGGTGGATTGGAAGGTCTTCAATGCCGGGCCTTCCGCCATCGAGGCGCTCTTTGCGGGAGCGATTGACCTGACCTACATCGGCCCCAACCCCACCATCAACGGCTACGTGCGTTCGCAGGGGGAGGCGCTGCGCATTGTGGCCGGGGCGACGAGCGGCGGCGCCGCGCTGGTCGTGCGCGCCGATTCGGGAATCCAGAGGCCCGAGGATTTCCATGGCAAGAAGATCGCCTCGCCGCAGATGGGCAACACGCAGGATGTGGCGCTGCGCGGCTGGTTGAACGGCCACGGACTCAAGCTGCGCGAGAAGGGTGGCGACGTGCAGGTGATCCCCATCGCCAATCCCGACCAGCTCACCTTGTTCTCGAAGAAGGAAATCGACGGTGCCTGGGCGCCCGAGCCGTGGGCTTCGCGGCTGATTCGCGAGGCCAACGGCCGCCTCTTCCTCGACGAGCGCGACCTGTGGCCCAACGGCCAGTTCGTAACCACGCACCTGATCGTGAGCACCAGGTTCCTGAAAGAGCACCGCAACCTGGTGAAGAAGTGGATCAAGGCCCACGTCGAGCTCACCGAGTGGATCAACAAAAACCTCCCCGAGGCGAAGCAGGTATTGAACGAGGAGATCAGGAAAGAGACAGGTAAGCCGCTGCCGCAGCCGGTCCTCGACGATTCCTTCTCGCGCTTGCAGGTCACCTACGATCCGATTCGCTCATCACTCTTCACCTCAGGCAAGTGGGCGTTTGAAGCGGGATTCCTGGGCCGCGAGCGGCCGGACCTCTCCGGCATCTACGACCTCTCGATCCTGAATGAGGTGTTAGTCGAGAGAGGACTGAGCGCCACTCAGTAGGCGTGAGGTAGTCCCAGTGAGGTGCAGTCAGCACGTTCGAGCCTATCGCACACTGCAGGGGCGGGGGGGATCCACAGCCCACCTCATTTCAGTCTGAGAGCTATCCCCGGATTCCCAGCCCCTGCATCAGCTTGTTGGTTTCGCGGTAGGCTTCCGTAACCCAATCGACGATCTTCGCGGGCTCCGGCGAGTATTCCAGCTCGATGCTCACCGTCCCGTTGAACCCCACGTCCTTGAGCGCGGAAAGGTACGGAACGAAATTGACGACGCCACGGCCGGGTGGCAAGTCGCCGTGCACCTTGCCGTCGCAATCGGAAAAGTGCACGTGGGCGATACGGCCTTTGAGGCGCGGCATCTCCGACGCTGGCGAATGCGACAGGTGCAGGTGCGAGACATCCATGTTGGCGCGCACCGCCGGGTGATTCACGTCGGAAAGGAATTCCACCATCTTGTCCAGGCTGTTGACCAGCGAGAGCTTGAACGGCTCGAGCTCGATGGCGATTTCGATGCCGAGGTTCGCGGCATATTCCCCGAGCGCGCGCGTGTTCTCCACCGCCCACTTCCACTGATCCTTCGGCTTGATGACTTCCTGCTGCCAGATGTACTCGCCGAGCACCAGCAGCAGGTTGCGCGCTTCCAGCTCATAGACGAAGTCCAGGCACGCCTTCGAGCGCTGGACGTGGAACTTCTGCACCGGGCCGTTGAAGTCCGCGATGCCCAGCGCCACGCAGCACACGGAAACAATGGGCAGCCCGACCTCCTTCGCCGTGTCCTTGATGAGCTTGCGCTCGCGGATGTCGATCTCCAGCGGGTCGGCGAAGATGTCGATGGTATCGAAACCGATCTCTTTCGTTTTGCGGATGCCCTCGGCGGTCGTCACGTGCGTGCCCACCCAGGCGGAATTGATGAGTCCAAGTTTCATGAAGTCCTCCTCATACAAAATCAAACCGTTCGCTGGCGCCCCTCACTCGTCCCCGCTTCGCGGGGCCACCCTCTCCCACAAGGAGAGGGCAGGAAAGGCAAGACGAAGCCATTGCCGTCCCTCTCCCTGCGGGAGAGGGTTGGAACCAAGGGAGCGTTGTCGTCGCCTGCCCTCTCCCTCCGGGAGAGGGTGTCCCGACTTGTCGGGACGGGTGAGGGCCTTTCGGCGACACTGCTGAGCAGTCGTTCGCCTTGCAGCCTACGATCGCAGAATCTCCTCAATCTCCACCGGCCGGTGCTCGGCGATGGACTTGTAGCAGGCATCGAGCAAGGCCATGGTCTTCAAGTTGTCGTGCCCGGAAACGGCCGGCTCCGTCCCCGTGGCCAGCGCGTCGAGCAACATCCCCATAGTGCCTTCGAAGGCGTCGGGAAACCAGACCTCCTTCCAGCGTGGCGAGAACCACGTGCCGGGCTGGAGCTTGGTCGTGAATTCGATCGTGCTGGGCGTGACGTTGGGGTACGACGGCCAGCCAATCGTCCCCTGCGCTAACCCGTCCGTCCCCTCCACGCGCCACTTGATGTAGCAGTCCGGCGCGCCGCCCTCGCGCGCCGGGCCGGCCCAGACATCATCCCAGGAAGCGGCGCGGAAGCCGTTCGCATATTCCAGAATGTAAAGCACCACGCCGTCCGTGTGCTCAAACTTCGTGCGCGGGTCGGTGCGCGCGCTGACGTAAACGCTCTTGGGGTCGCCAAACAGAAAGCGGAACGCGTCGAGGTGATGAATGCTCATGTTGAGCAGCGTGACCTTGCCCAGGTCTTTCACCCAGGCCTGCCAGTGCGGGATGGCGCGCATCTCGATGGTGGCTAGCACCGGCTCGCCCAGATAGCCGCGCTGCAAAACCGTCTTGAGGGCGCGGATTGACTGGTCGTAGCGCATGTTTTGGTTCACGCCCAGCGTGATGCCCGCTTCCTGGCACAAGCGGACAATTTCTTTCGCGTCCTGATAATTCGTCGCCAGCGGCTTCTGCGCCAGGATGCCCTTGACGTGTCTCGCCTGCTTTACCGCCTCGCGCACGATCGGCAACTGAAGATGGGGTGGCACGGCGATATCGACGACTTCGATGGCCGGGTCGGCGAGCAGCGCTTCGTTGGCGCCGTAAACCTTGGGAATGCGGCGCAATTCCGCCACCTCGCGCGCCTGCTGGGGCGGCTGTGAGGTGATGGCCCAGACGTTGTAGCCGGCGTTGCGATACGCCACGAGGTGGCAATCGCGCATGATGAACCCCGCGCCGATGGCGCCGATGCGGTAGTCCTTCTTTTTCGGCGGCGGCGCGTGGTGCTCCAGGTTAAGGTCAATCGTCATCGCAGCTCCTCCGGGTTGTAAGCCTGGCGAGGGTCGGCCGGATGGGGAATGCTGGCCGGCCAGCGAGACTATACGCCATCCGCGGGTGCGGCGAAAGTCCCTCGGCCCCTCCCGCCGAGGAGCGCCCCCCCGCGCTCGCAGCGTCAGCTGGTATCATTCCCTTTGACTTACCTAGCCTTATGTGATAGCCTATCGACTGTTGCGCACCGTGAGTCGAGGGGGGCGTGACAGCAGGGAAGGGTGGCGAGCATGAGGGCGCGGACTTAGGAGGCCGAAGCTGGCGAGCCAGAGAGCGCGATCAAAAATCAAAAATCTCGAGGGAACGAAGCCAGAATGTTATTGAAAATAAAGGATGAGCCCAAAAGAGAGTGACGGGTGCCGAGTGACTAGTGACAAGCAGGAAAACCTGTGTCAGAAGTGGAGGGGAAGCGGGGAGCCAGCCCTGGAGTGGTCATTATGTCCGATTTAAGTTCGGCTGCCCCTGGCCCGGGTCCTGCCCCCAAAGGCGGTCACGGCATCCCGGCTCCAGTGTCCAGGCGGCCGTAGCCGGAGAGGGCGGCGAGGAGCTTCGTCATGTCGAAGCCGACCTCGCGGAAGAGCCCCACCAAGTCGCGCTCGCGCTCCTGCGCCGGCAGGGGAATGAACCGCTCTGCGGGAATGTAGAAAGGGTTATCGCGCACCAGCGTTCCCTCGACGATCAGGTGGCGGTGCACGGCGATGGCCTGAAAGAGGTGGCGCGGCTCGAAGCGCTCCAGATCATACTGGCAGAGTGCCACGCTGGGATAGTGTTTCACCTGGTAATTGAGCAGGGCGTGGAACTCGAAGAAGTGCGGCATAGGAAACCCCGCTGGCTCCGGCCAGATACCCTCCTCGAGCCAGCGCACGGCTGGGGCGCCGGCGTTTTCCGCGTCGATGTAGGTCTGCTGGCACATCTGACGCAAGGCCGCCGAATCCGCCGGGCCCGCCTCAACACGGAGGAGGCCGGTGCTGAGGTGCCGGTCGACCTCCGCCGCCTCGCCGCGCAGGTGCTCTAGCATCGCACTGTGGTAGTCGCGCGGGGCAAGGTAGAAGCACCGGTCCCCGCGGGTGAGTCCTTCGGTCAGGAAGGAAGCGTGCCGGAAGGCCGCGCTGCCGCCACGATAGAGCACCGCGACGTGCTCGTGCCGCAGCACGGGGATTTGACCCGTAAGATGCGTGAAGAGGGGTGGTGGCATACGCTCTTCCCGACGACCTGAAGCCCGGACGAAGAACCGGACGGCGTCGAGATTATCCGGCGGGGAGCGGAAGTGTCAAGGAGACCGTCATTCGGGCAAATCGACCGATCTTCCGTTCGGCCGCCCTGTTCCGGCCACCAGTTGCTGGATTTGTCACACTGCGCCACTTCTCGCGCGATAAAAATGTTTTATGCACAGAATAAGCAAAAGTGTGCTATCGTGCGCATCGTTTCACGGTCGGGAGACGAAGCCCGCGCCGGTGACAATCTATCGTGTCGAGAGATTTCTCTTTATTTTGAGCGGCTTACGGCGAAGGGACTTCTCCTGACTCACCCCCGGTTTTTGGCTGAGGATTTGCAGCGATCCAGATTGAGGCTTGGGCATATGGTGCCGGAGGCTGCCCGTGCGCTTGAGTTCGAAATCGGAACGTACATTTGTCCGGCCTCTAAGCGGGAGACGACGTTGAAAGCGTCACACCCGCTGGCGTTTGTTCACTGGCCCGTGGTGGTTGAAGCCTGCCCAGATTGCGGACAGGCGCACGAGATCAACCTGGCCGACGTTAAGCATCTTCCCGTGTATGGCTATGAATGATCCCTGCCGGGGGCGCAAGGGGCGGGGGCATTCGGGGTTTGGGGAAAAGGGGGCTCGTGATGGGTGACACTGCGGCTGTGGACGGTCTGCTCGCGAGCGGGTGGCAAGGCCGAGACAGCCTCATTCCATTGTTGCAGGAAGTTCAAGACCGGTTTCATTACCTTCCGGAAGAAGTGCTGGGAGCCATTTCCCGGCGATTCAAGATTCCCCTCACCCAGGTCTATCACGTTGCCACATTTTACAATTGTTTCAGCCTCGAACCGCGCGGCCATCATCAGGTGAAGGTTTGCCTGGGCACGGCCTGCCACGTGCGGGGCGCCCAGCGCATCCTCGACAAGATCCTACGCGAGCTCGAGTTACCGACCTGTGGCACGACGCGCGACTACGCATTTACGGTCGAGCCCGTCCGTTGTCTGGGGTGCTGCGCTCTGGCGCCGATTGTTCGCGTTGACCAGCGGACTTACGGCCACTTGCAGCAGAGCAGGATCCCGAAGATCCTGCAGCACTATCGCTCCCTCGCAGAGGTCGTTGCTTAAACGTATGAGCGCTGCGACGGGACGCATCGCCAAACTCACCCACCTCCGTCAGGCCGCAACTCGCGGCCGGAGGGCTCTGCTTCCTCCACAGCCGAAGATCCTCGTGGGGCTGGGCTCCTGCGGCCTCGCCACCGGCGCCGATGAGGTCTATCGGGCCATTCGCGAGGAGGTCGAGCGTCACCGGCTGCCCTATCTGGTTTCCCCCACCGGGTGCATCGGATGGTGCTCACAGGAACCGCTCGTAGACGTACAGCTTCCCGGCGCGCCGCGCGTGACTTACGGCCGCGTCGACGCGCAGAGAGCGCGGGAGATCGTCCGAGGCATCGCCGAGAGTGATTTCAAGCCGCGATGGGCGATCGGCATGCTGACCGGCTACGAAAATCCTCTGACCGGCGCACGCCTGCGCTACGCGAAGCAGAGCGCTCGCCTGGACGGCGTTCCCCGCTACGAGGACCTGCCGCTGTTTCGCCACCAGGTCCGCTGGGCGGCGCGGAATTGCGGCGTGATCGATCCCGCGAGCCTTGATGAGTACATCGCGCGGGGCGGGTATTTTGCTCTGCAGCAGGCCCTGGCGAAGATGCAGCCGCAGGAGATCATTGCGGAAGTGACCCAGGCGGGACTGCGAGGCCGCGGCGGCGCGGGCTTCCCGACCGGCAGAAAATGGGAGGCCGTGGCGCAGCAGAAGGCTACTCCCAAGTGCGTCATCTGCAACGCCGACGAGGGCGATCCGGGCGCCTACATGAATCGAACCCTGCTCGAAAGCGACCCGCATTCGGTCCTCGAGGGCATGGCCATTGGCGCGCGCGCCATGGGCGCCGCGGAGGGCGTCATCTACGTGCGTGACGAGTATCCGCTCGCCGTGACGCGCTTGAGGGACGCCATCCGCCAGGCCGAGACGGCCGGATTGCTGGGCGAAGGGATCTTCGGCTCGAGTTTCAGTTTCCGCATCCGCATCGTGAAGGGGGCCGGCGCCTTTGTCTGCGGCGAGGAGACGGCGCTCATCGCCTCCATTGAAGGCCGCGCGGGCGAGCCGCGCCAGCGGCCGCCCTTCCCGGCCCAGCGCGGGCTGAACGGCAAGCCCACCTGCATCAACAACGTCGAAACCTGGGCGGACATTCCCCTCATCGTGATGCGCGGCGGGGACTGGTACTCGCGGCTGGGCACGAAGTCGAGCAAAGGGACGAAGACGTTCTGCCTGGTGGGTTCCGTGAAGAACCCCGCCCTCATTGAAGTTCCGTTGGGGATCACGCTGCGCCAGGTGGTGGAGGAGATCGGCGGCGGAGTGCCGGAGGGCCACGAATTCAAAGCCATCCAAACGGGCGGGCCGTCCGGCGGCTGCATTCCCGCATCGCAACTCGATCTGGAAGTGGACTACGAAAGCCTGGCGCAGGCGGGCGCCATCATGGGCTCGGGCGGCATGATCGTGATGGACGATACGAGCTGCATGGTGGACATTGCCAAGTACTTCCTGGGCTTTCTGGCGGATGAATCGTGTGGGAAGTGCTTTTCGTGCCGCGAGGGTTTGCGGCAAATGCACGAGATCGTCACCCGTATCACGGAAGGCGAAGGCCGGGAGGAGGATCTGCCTCTCCTCGAGGAACTGGGCTGGATGGTGCGCGAGACCTCGCTCTGCGGCCTCGGCCAGACGGCGCCCAATCCCTTGCTCTCCACGCTTCGCTATTTCCGGGACGAATACCTTGCGCACGTCAAGGAGAAGCGCTGCCCGGCCAAAGTCTGCCGCAAGCTCATCACCTATCGCATCGATCCAGTGCTATGCAACGGCTGCGGCGCCTGCGTGCGAGTGTGCAGCTCTACGGCGATTCTGGGCGAGAAGAAGAAACTCCACACCATTGACGACGCGCGCTGCACCAAGTGCGGCTCGTGCCTGGAAGTCTGCCAGCCGAAAGCGGTGCTGGTGGAGTAAGGAGTCTGAAGAAAGGCAGGGGAGGGCGTGCCCAAGCTGACCATCAACGGAATCAGAACCGACGTCGAACGCGGCACGACGGTGCTGGAAGCGGCGAAGTTTTTTGGCATTCCGATTCCGACGCTCTGCCACGACGACGGACTCAAACCTTACGGCGCCTGCCGTCTCTGCGTGGTCGAGGTGGGCACGCCGCCCAAGAGCAAGCTGCTGAGTGCCTGCACCCTCCTGGCAGAGGAAGGGATGGTGGTGCAGACGCATTCCAAGCGCGTCGAGCGCGCCCGGCAGCTGCTGCTGGAACTCTACGTGGCCACCTGCCCGCAGTCGAAGACGATCCAGGATCTCGCCAGCAGCCACGGCCTGCGGCGAGTGCGCCTCGAACCGAAGAACGAGGACTGCATCCAGTGCGGCAAGTGCGTCCGCATGTGCGCCGAGCAGATGATGGCGGGCGCGATCGGCTTCGCCTACCGGGGTGCCAACCGCGAGGTCATCTTCCCCTTCCACCGCCGTTCGGACGTTTGCCGGCAGTGCGGCGCGTGCATGTACATCTGCCCGGTGGTCGAACTTCGCTGTCAGGGCGCGAGTGCCGAGACGACACTGTGCAGTGGATGTATCAATTTCTCCCCGGCGTGCCTCAATTATCACGATCACGCCATGTGTTTTCTGGATCCCTGTGTGGCCTGCGAACTGGCCGGACCGCTGCATCCAGCGCCGGTCAAACGCACAGAGAAGCCCAAGCCGCCGGACCTCAGCGCGGCGCGCCTGGATGCCGGCCCTCATGTCGGAAAGTAAAGGAGAGTTTCCATGACCTACTCGCGACTTAACGCTTCCGCGGCGACGCTCACGAAGAACCGCACCGAGGACTCCGTCAGCCCTTTCAGCGGGATGTGCGCGACCTGCGTCGACGGCTGCGTCGGCATGTGCGAGATCGGCAAGTCCGCCTATCGCGGGCCGGAGATGATCTATCCCCAGCCCTTCGGCATCATCACCACGGCCTCGACCAAGAACTACCCGGTCGATCTCTCGCACTTCACGATTCTCGGCCGGGCGAGCGGCGCCTGGGGCATCGAGGCGGACAGTGACAAGGCTCTGTTCCCCAACGTCAATCTGGAAGTCCACTGGGGGCGCGAGCCAGGCCTACACGCCAGACTGCCCTTCATCGTCGCGGCGCTGGGCTCGACGAATATCGCCAAGAACAACTGGGAAGGGCTGGCCGTTGGCGCCGCTTTGAGCGGCACGTCGCTGACCGTGGGCGAAAATGTGTGCGGCATGGATCCGGGTTCCCAGATTGCTGATGGCCGCCTGATCTCGAGCCACGAGCTCGAATGGCGCGTGCAGACCTTCCGCGAATGGCAGGAAGACGGCTGCGGGGAGATTGTTATCCAGGCGAACGTCGAAGACACACGCCTGGGCGTGCAGGAGTACGCGATTCAGAAGCTGGGCGTGAAAGCCGTAGAGATGAAGTGGGGCCAGGGCGCCAAGGACATCGGGGGCGAAGTCAAGATCCGCGACCTTGAAAAGGCGCAACTGCTCAAGAAGCGCGGCTACGTCGTCCTGCCCGACCCTGAAAATCCTCTCGTCATCGACGCCTTCCATCGCGGCAGCTTCCGCGAATTCGAGCGCCACTCGCGCGTGGGCATGGCGAATCGGGAAGCCTTCCTGCGACGCGCCGACGATCTCCGCAAGGCGGGTGCGAAGTGGGTCTTCCTCAAAACGGGCGCTTACCGGCCGGCGGACCTGGCGCGCGCCGTCAAGTGGTCGTCGGAGGCCGGCATCGACATGCTCACCGTCGATGCGGCAGGCGGGGGCACGGGCATGAGCCCCTGGCGGATGATGAATGAGTGGGGCATTCCCGGCATCGAGCTGCACTCCCTGCTGCGCGAGTATTGCGAGCGGCTGAAGAAAGCGAATGCGTATGTGCCGCCCATCGCCCTGGCCGGCGGTTTCACGTTCGAGGATCAGATCTTCAAGGGCTTCGCGCTCGCCGCACCCTTCGTGAAGATGATTGCCTGGGCGCGCTCTCCTCTTGCCGCCGCCATGGTCGGCAAGAACATCGGCCACCTGATTCAGGACAACAACCTGCCCATCTACATCGAGCGCTTCGGCACCACCGTGGACGAAATCTTCGTCACCGCGCCGGAACTCCAGGAACGCTACAAGGACCGCTACCGGCAGATCCCCACGGGGGCCATCGGCCTCTACACTTACTACCAGCGCGTCGCCCAGGGCCTGCGACAGTTGATGTGCGGGGCGCGCAAGTTCGCCCTCGAACACATCTCGCGGGACGATATCGCGGCGCTCACGCCTCGCGCCGCGGAAATCAGCGGCATCCCCCTCGTCACCGACGCGGACCGCGAGGAAGTCGACCAGATCCTGCGCGCGGCGTGAGAAGCAGGAGTCAGAAGTCAGGAGTTAGAATCGTCGCGTGTCCGGCAAGGCTGTGGGCCTGCAAACCAGCGCCTCATCCTTCCCTTTGGTCTTCTGCCAGCAGCCTAGCCCCCCAAGGTTTTTCAAACCTCTTGAAGACTTGACCAGAAGTAGAGTTCTTATTCTGACTCCTGACTTCTGGATCCTGACATCTCTCTTCTAGTCAGCGCACGGGTTCGGGAACGGAAGGAGCGTGGTCGGTCACGCGCGGGCTCTGCTGCATCCGGTAGAGGTGGTTCAGCGGCATGCGGCCGGGGCCGATGGGATAGGCCTTGCGAATCGCCTCCGCCACGAAAGCCTTGGCGTAAACCACCGCCTCACGCAGCGAGCGCCCGTGGGCGAGATTGGCGGCAATCGCGGAGGCGAAGGTGCAGCCGGTGCCGTGCGTGTTGTCGGGCTTGATGCGTTCGCCGGCGAAGACCTCGAACCCGGAGCCATCAAAGAAGACGTCGGTAGCCTTCTCGAGGTGACCGCCGGTTACGACCACGGCGCGCGCGCCCCGTTCGGCCAGCCGGGTGGCGGCGGCTTTCATCCCTTCGACGTTTTCCACCTTCATGCCAGTCAACGCGGCCGCCTCGTCGCAATTGGGCGTGATCAGCCCCACCCGGCTGAGCAGATGCTCGCGCAGATAGATGATCCCTTCTTCATCAAGCAGGGCTGCCCCGCTTGTGGAACGGATGACGGGATCGAGCACCGAAGGCAAGCCAGCGTTCGCCTCCAAGATCGAATGCATCACCTCGGCATGGGCGCGCGAGGCGAGCATGCCAACCTTGATCGCTTTGACGTTTCCATCGGCCAGCAGGTTGGCGAGGGATGTCCTCAGGAGTTCGGCATCGACGCCATGAACGGCGGCGACACCCTGGGTGTTCTGGACGGTCAAGGCGGTGATCGCCGCCACTCCGTAACAGTTGTGGGCTGCCAGAGTTTTCAGATCGGCGGTAATTCCGGCGCCGCTGGACGGGTCAAACCCGCCCACCGCGAGAACCACGGGAAGGGAAGGAGTCTGGTGATGATTCATCAACTTCGCTGAACTGCCACTCTCGCGCCGAGCCTGGTGCGATTATAGAAACCCACCCCGCGAAGTCAACAACGAAGTGGGATGGCCGGCATGGCCACGCGCACTCTATCGCCGCCCCCTGCCGGCGCTGGCCATCTCCACCTGCGTCTCCGAATCCACCTGCACGCGGAGTGGTCCGCTGACGGGCAGCCGGAGGGCGTGTGTTGTGGGCATTTCGGCGCGAAGCGTCTGGCGCAGCGTCGCATGGTTCTGGAGGATGCGCCCGTCATCGAGCGCCACGAGCGCCTGCCCCTCACCCGTCCCCTCGATGCGGATATCGAGCTTCAGTCCCTGCGCCTCCAACTGGGCGAACGGTCCCGCTTGGCGAAGGCTTTCGAGTGAGGGCTTCATCAGGCTCGAGAATCGAAAGTCGATGATCGCCGCCTTCACGCCGGCGTGCCGGGTCTTGCCCACAAATCGCATCGTGCTTTCGCCCTGTACGGAGAACGGCGACGCGGTGCTCGCCGCCGCATCCAGTTTCTGCGTCCATTCCTCGCCTTTGCGGACGGCATGGTCAGGGTAGAGCGCGCTTCCTCCCATGTGCTCGAGGAAGACGCGGAGAATCTGACGCCCGGTCTCGCGCAGGGGTGGATCGAGCTCTTGAAACAGAGCTTCCGCGCCCTCGGAGCCGAGCAGCCGGCCGATCCGGTCGTAGCGCACCGTGAGCGTGCGGCCCTGGAGTTGCTTGCTGAATTCCTCCTGCGCTTCGCGGGCCGTGCCCCGGAGGTCCTCAGGAAGCGCCTCGTCAAGATTGGATTCGAATTCGAAGCGGTCGAAGCAATTCTCCACTTCCGCGACGCCGTCGGCGCCGACGGCGCGCACGGTAACCGTATTCTGCTGCCGCGAGGCCAGTTCGGTGGGGAGCGGTGGCAAGAGGGCTTTCAGGCCTTCGGGATTGGAGCTCACTGTGGTGCGCGTTTTGATCGTCGTTTGATAAACCATCTGCTGCCCGCGCCGGTAGCGGCGCGTCAGATGCGTCTTCCCGCCCCAGGCGTAACCCGCGGGCGCGCAAACCAGCGCGGCGAGGATTGCCACACTAACTCGGAAGCGAACGCGCTTTCCTTGCAGGGGCGAGGCGAATCGCCAGCGTCCCCTTCCGGGATAGCCTGCCTTGCAGCCGTCCGCCAACGATGGCGGGGTGAAGCCTCGCGAAGAAGCGATTGCTTTACGAATGGGTCGCCTCCGACTCAAAGCGTTTCAGGCACTCTCGCGAGCAGAAATGGAGGGTCTCGCCGTGGCGCTGCAAGCGGTGAGAAAGTTCCGTGGAGACGAACATGCCGCAAACCGGGTCGCGCGCCGTTGCGCCGCGCAGGGCCGGGCCAGTGCTCGCCCGTGGAGCTTCGTGACGCCGGCGCGGTGAAGCATGAGGATGTCCGCTCAGGGCCTGGAAGATCCTCCGCATCATCCAGCCCACGACCATGATGAGGATCAAATCGAAAAGATAAGCCAGCAACCGCGCCATGAGTTGTCAGATGTCCGTGCCGGGATGAGGGATGTCTGGCCTCAACGGCCGGCCTGCGAGCTCGCGCCCGAGGCTCGCGCCGCATCCAGCCGTTTCTTCATGTTGTCGAGGCCTGGATAGCTGGGATTCATTTTGTTGAGACGCTCCCAGGCTTGCTGAGCCCCCGCCAGATCGTGCGTCCCGTCCAGTTGGACCACAATGGAATTGAAGATCGTCGGCTGATGATTGGGGTCCGCTTCCAGAGACTTGCGGTACTCACGCATCGCGTCCTGGGGCCGCCCCAGGTTGAAGTAGGCTGTCCCCAGGTCGGTGCGGGCGCTGACGTTCTTGGGATCGAGTTCCAGCACCTTCTGATACCACTCGATAGCCTTCTGCCATTGCTGCTGATCGTACAGATAGTTGGCGAGCTTCAGGCGCGGTTCAGGATCCTTGGGATTCTGCGCTATCTGCTCTTCCAGGGTTTTGACGACCGCGCCGGTGTCGATGGGAGGATGACCTTGGGGCAGGCCCTGCCCCATGCCTGCGCCGCCCGCCCCGGGCATAGCAGCGCCCTCAGAAGCTTCCTCATGAACATGGGGGGCGCTCGCGGCGCGCTTCTGGGCGTTCCAGTTCAACTGCGCGTCGGTGATGTATCCGGCAAGGAATCCGACGGCAAGAAATACGATGGCCGTAATGATCGTTTCCTTCCTCACGCGGCGTCCTCTCGAAAAGCGAGTGAATTCGTATCAGTATAGCACGCTCGCGCGGAAGGCCGGGGCGAGTTGCGCGCCAACCATTGACCGCCGCGCGCGCCGGCGTTAGGCTTCGAGGCCGGCAACTTTTCGCCGGTCTTCACCCTGGATCATCACAGGAGTCCTTCATGTCTGCCTTCGATATCGACTGGGTCCGCGCGCAGTTTCCCGCTCTCTGGCAGGAGGTCAACGGACAGCCGGCGATCTTCTTCGACGCGCCGGGAGGCACCCAGGTGCCGCAGCGCGTGATTGACGCGATGCGCGACTACCTGGCCAGTTCGAACTCCAACACCCACGGCGTCTTCATCACCAGCCGGCGCAGCGACGAGATCCTCGCCTCCGCGCACTCCGCCGTCGCCGACCTGCTCGGCTGCGACGCGGAGGAGGTTGTTTTCGGCCCCAACATGACGACGCTCACCTTCGCCCTGAGCCGCGCCATCGGGCGCGACCTTCGGCCCGGCGACGAGCTGATCGTGACACACCTCGACCACAACGCCAACATCGCCCCCTGGGCGGCCCTCGAGGAGCGTGGCGCGGTCGTCCGCTATGTTGACATCCACTCCGAAGATTGCACGCTGAACATGGAAGATTTGAAGCGCCAGCTTAATTCGCGCACGCGCGTGGTCGCCGTCGGCTACGCAGCAAACGCGGTCGGCACCATCAATGATGTTGCCGAAATCGTGCGTATGGCGCATCGCGTCGGCGCTCTGGCGTTCGTTGACGCCGTGCACTACGCGCCGCATGGCCCCATCGACGTCCGGGCGCTGGACTGCGATTTTCTGGTCTGTTCATCTTACAAGTTCTTCGGCCCGCATTGCGGCGCGCTCTACGGAAAGCGCGAGCACCTGGAACGACTGCATCCCTATAAGGTTCGGCCCGCGCCAGAAAAGATCCCTGACCGATGGGAAACCGGCACGCAGAATCACGAAGGGCAGGCTGGCGTCGCCGCGGCCATTGATTACCTGGCGGAGTTGGGCCGCCGCTGCGCGAGCCCTGCGGCGTCCACGCGCCGCGAGCAACTGCTTGCCGCCTACGGAGCCATTCGCGATTACGAGCGCGGGCTCTCGGCGAGACTCATCGAAGGACTGCTCAAGATTCCAGGACTGACGTTCTACGGCATCCGAGAGCCGGAGCGTTTTGCCCAGCGAACTCCAACGGTCGCGATTCGCATGGAAGGTCACACGCCGCGCGAGCTGGCGGAGTATCTTGGCGCACGCGGCATCTTCACCTGGGACGGAAACTACTACGCGATCAATCTCACGGAACGGCTGGGCGTCGAATCGAGCGGCGGCATGCTGCGCATCGGCCTCGCCCACTACAATACCGCGGACGAAGTTGACCGCCTCCTCGCTGCCTTGAAGACCATCGGCAGAAGGGGTTGACGACGATTTGGCCGGCGGGCGCAGCGGGACTCACGCGCAGCGGATCAGGAGACAATACCCCTCAGGCCGCCTTGACAGGGCATGACGCGGATGGCAAGATGAGGAATTGCCTCGGGACGGAAATCCATTCCTGTGTGTCCTGGGGCAGCGTCTCCGCAAGTGGGCATGTGCCGAAGTGGCGGAATTGGCAGACGCGCTACATTCAGGGTGTAGTTCCCGTCAGGGAGTGGAGGTTCGAGTCCTCTCTTCGGCACCAAAGTTCAAGAAACGCCAGTAAAAATGCGGTTTTTTTGATATCAAGGAAGCCATCCTACCACTTTCCTACCATTTTTTGCAGGGGTCTCCTCAAAAAGGTGGCGTCAAGTTCTTTGTGTAAAAAGTTCGAGGGTGCGGGTGCGCCAGTCTTCATTAAAGCGGTGGAAGATGGCATAGATGATCCGGTCGACGCTCTGGACATTGGTAAAGACCACCATGGGCC
>Ga0315282_10002207_pt1 | contig 36248 bp, 34 predicted proteins | sample YL17G07_20_MG_FD_203693 | JGI IMG/M metagenome (GOLD analysis project Ga0315282, IMG submission 203693) | Sediment microbial communities from Yellowstone Lake, YNP, Wyoming, USA - YL17G07_20 | ecosystem: Environmental > Aquatic > Freshwater > Lake > Sediment | place: USA: Wyoming | collected...
ATCGAACGTCCGAATGCAGCTTATTTACTATCGGAAGAACAATGCTTAACAGACACCTGCCTGCCGTGAGGCAATTGATGAGGGCTTTAAGAGATGAAATCCTTCTACAAAACCGGGGATGATTCAGTGTAAATGTTCACGCGTGGGATGGGAAAGGAACATCGTACCCCCCTTATAAGGATTGGATATATAAGACCAGAGTTTATATATTTTTAACCGGCCAATGACGAAAATTTGATATTACAGTTTTGAACACCCCTTTATTTGCGTAAAAAATCATTTCTTGTTTTTATCCGCATTTCGTTTATAATGCCGAGGTTTGCAAAAGAGTGGTTTGCGGCGATATTTAACAGAGGAGCAAAAATATGGGTTTACACTTCGTCGATTACATTGTTCTGGGACTTTATTTTCTCTTTCTGCTCGTCATCGGCTACCTCGAATCGAAAAAAATAAAAATCAGCAAAGACTTCTTTATGCCGCAGAAGTTCGGCAAAATCTTTATGCTCACCTTCTCTTTCGGTGCAGGCACGCACGCAGACCAGGCCGTCGGCGTCTCCTCGAAAAGCTTCACGAACGGTCTGTCAGGCATCTGGTATCAGTGGCTTTACCTCTTCGCCACCCCTTTCTACTGGCTGATTGCACCCGTAATGAGACGCTTTCGCGCCATTACAATGTCAGACGTCTTCCAGTGCAGGTTCAACCGCAGCGTTGCTATTCTTTTCGCCATCGTCGGTATGTGGAACCTCACCGTTATGATTGGCCTGATGCTCAAAGGCTCCGCCGAGGTGCTTTCCTCCAGCGCAGGCAGCCTTATATCCGTCAAGGGAACCATCGCACTTATGACCGTAATGTTTGTCATTTATGGTGTCGCGGGCGGCCTCTCCGCTGCTATCATCATCGGCTTCGTTCAGGGCGTCCTTATCGTTATCTTCTCATTCATTCTCCTGCCCCTTGTGCTTTATAACGTAGGCGGCTTTGAAGGTTTCCGCCAGAAACTCGCCGACCCGCAAATGCTTTCGCTGATTGCCCCAGCCGACATAGGTTTCTTCTACATCTTTGTTCTGGCTCTTAACGGCCTGGTCGGCATCGTAACCCAGCCCCACGTCCTCGCCAACTGCGCCGCAGGCAAATCCGAACTTGACGGCCAGGTCGGCTTTATGGGCGGCAATATGCTCAAAAGACTCGTTACTATCCCCTGGTGCTTCACAGGCGTCGTCGCCGTGGTCTATTTCGCAGGCCGCCATGTAGACGCCGACAAAGTCTTCGGCACACTCGCCAACGAATTTCTCCCCCGAATCTTCCCTGGTGCGCTCGGCATCTTTATCGCAGGAATTATGTCCGCCGTGATGAACGCCTGCGGCACTTTTATGCTCTCCTCGTCGGCGCTTTTCACTGAAAATGTCTACAAACCCATCTGGCCCAAAAAAGAGCAGAAACATTACATCCTTGTCGGCCGCATCGCCTCGGTTGCAGTCGTGGCCGGCGGTGTCCTTTTTGCTTACTGGCTGCCTGGCGTCGTCAAGGGACTCGAAATCTTCTGGATGGTCTCCGCTATGATGGCACTCGCTTTCTGGCTCGGCCTGTTCTGGAGAAGAACCACCGTCGCAGGAGCCTGGGCCGCTACGCTCGTCTCCGTCGCTGTCTGGTGGCTCACCACCCAGCCCTTCTGCCTGTCCTGGCTCAATAGCCTGCCTGCCAATGAGACCCTTAAATTCGTTGTAACAAAAGGAACAATGCTCGAAATTTACCTGCCCTGGCAGATGACGTTTTACCTCGTGATTGGGACAATCGCCGGCATCGTAGTCAGCCTTTTCACAAAACCTGTCTCGGAAGCAAAACTTGATAATTTCTACGCCCTGATTCGCACACCCATTGTTCCGGGCGAGAAAATATTAACGCCCTGCACGTTGCCGCCCGGCACAGTTCCCGCACCGAGAAGAAACCTCTTCCCCAGCAAAAACCTGGAGATAATGGTCCCGTCACGCACCTCGGTAATTGGCTTTCTTGTCGGCTGGGTCTGCGCCGCTGTCCTCATCTGGATTGTCTACCTTCTGGCAAATATGTAACAGGGTTAAACGAGTAACCAAATGATTACACCGGCTACAGCCCCGGATACAGAACTTAATGCCAAATACAACCTCAAATATGTCTGGGCCATTTCTCTCGTGGCCGCACTCGGCGGGCTTCTGTTCGGTTACGACTGGGTCGTAATCGGCGGCGCAAAGCCGTTCTTCGAAAAATACTTCCACCTGCAAAGCGAAACCCTCAGCGGCTGGGCTAACAGTTGCGCCCTGCTGGGCTGCCTGCTCGGTTCGCTGATTTCGGGCGGCCTCAGCGACCGTTTCGGCAGAAAAAAACTCCTTATAGTCTCGGCGGCACTTTTTGCAGTCTCATCAGTCCTTACAGGCTGGGCGCCGACATTCTCCTGGTTCGTTGCGTGGCGACTCCTCGGCGGCGTCGCTATCGGTATGGCCTCCAATCTTTCGCCGATGTATATCGCCGAGGTCGCTCCGGCACATATGAGGGGACGCCTTGTCTCCATCAACCAGTTGACCATCGTTATCGGCATCCTCGCCGCCCAAATCACCAATATGCTCATCGCCGAAAAAGTCCCCGACGGTGCGACAGCAGCAATGATTGCCGCCTCCTGGAACGGCCAGTACGGCTGGCGCTGGATGTTCACGGCCGTAGCAGTTCCGTCATTGATATTCCTGTTCGGTGCGATGATGGTGCCGGAGAGCCCCCGCTGGCTCGTTAAAAACGGCCGCAGCGACCTGGCTCGCCGCGTCCTTTTGCGAATCAGCGCCTCTTTGGCCGACCAGTCGCTGAGCGACATTGAAAACACAATCGCCGCCTCTGAAACCCGGCACGTCCGCTTCGGCGACCTCCTCGAATCCAAGATGATAAAAATCCTCGGCATCGGCATTGCTCTGGCTGTCCTTCAGCAGTGGAGCGGAATAAACGTCATCTTCAACTACGCCGAAGAAATCTACCGCAAAGCCGGCTACGGCGTCAGCGATGTCCTCTTTAACATTGTCATCACCGGCGCTGTCAACCTTGTCTTTACCCTTATTGCCATTTGCACCGTCGACAGAGTCGGCCGCAGAATCCTGATGCTGCTGGGCTGCGCAGGTATCGGCCTGTCGCATATACTGATAGGCGTCGCCTACACCGTCGGCCTGAAAGGTTTATACGTCCTGGTCTTCACCCTATGCACGATAGGCTGCTATGGTATGTCGCTGGCGCCGGTAACCTGGGTGCTGATTTCAGAGATTTTCCCCAATCGCATCCGCGGCGCCGCAATTTCAATAGCCGTCTCTTCACTGTGGATTGCCTGCTTCATCCTGACCTTCACCTTCCCGATTCTCAATAAGAGCTTAGGCCCCGCCAAAACGTTCTGGATGTATGCCGCCGCCTGCCTGCTGGGCTTTATCTTTATCCTGACCCGTGTCCCCGAAACAAAAGGCAAAACGCTCGAGCAGATTGAGCGTGACCTCGTCGACTGATAATGCCGGTTCCGAAAGGAGTTTTATGAGTACACAAAAGACCCGTCGTGACTTCTTAAAAGCCGCAGGCGGCACGCTGGCCGCAGTCGCCCTGTCGGGATGCGCCGCCGCTTCCGCAAAAAAATCAGCCGCCCCGCCGCCGGCCAAGATTGGCCGCTGGCTTATCGATGCACACGCCCACGTCTACGCAAATCCCAAAATCAGAAACACCCCCGCAGGCTCACCTTTCCTCTCCGCCGAGCAGCAGATAGAGATAATGGACCGCCTCGGCATCGACAAGGCCGTAATTATGCAGCTCAACGACGCCGAAGGCCCCGCCGAACACCAGAGCATCGGCGAAGTGCTGGCCATCTGCGACAGGTTTCCAGGCCGCTTCATTCCGTTCTGCAATTTTGACCCAAGATTGCCCAAGCACCCCGATAAACTCGAAACAAAGGATTACGTCTTCAGACTCACCCAGTACAAAGACCTCGGCTGTAAAGGCTTCGGCGAGCTCACCGCCTCAATACCGTGGGACCACTATTGTATGCTGCACCTGCTCGAAGCCTGCGAAATTGTCGGCTTCCCCGTCACTTTTCATACGATGTCACCCGACTTCGTATCTCAGGGCTTTGAAAATTATGGTGTCCTCGATGGAATCGGCCTGCCGCGCCTCGAAAAAGTCCTCCAGAAATTCCCAAACCTGAAATTTTTCGGCCACAGTATGGCCTTCTGGTCCGAAATCAGCGCAGACGTAACCCCTGACAAAAAAAATATATACCCTGATGGCCCCGTAACACCCGGCGGTGTCGTCCCAAGACTTATGCGCCAATACCCCAATCTATATGGCGACCTCTCCGGCAGGAGTGGCTGTAACGCCCTCGCTCGCGACCCCGACCACGCTTACAAATTCATCGACGAATTTCAGGATAGATTATTGTTCGCCCTCGATTACTGCTCCACGAAGGACAAGCGTGACCTGCCGCAATGGCTGCTGACCGCCGTGAAAGATGGCCATATCACACCGCAGATTTACGAAAAAATCGCCTGGAAGAACATCAACCACGCCCTCTCCCTCAACCTGACCTAATCCGCCCCGCCCGATGCATCGCTACCACCGCCGCACAAACAGCAACAATCAAGATTGCCGCCGGCATCCCTTTTTTCGAGAACAATTGTTTCCTCAAGTTGTTCTGTGGACTTTTTTCCGCCACTTAGAGAATTCTTCTAAAAGGCTTTCCAGCCGCAGGCAGGTCACCAGTTAAAGCGCCTCAATTGCACCGGTGACCACTATCTGCACAGGCACATCATCGAGCGATGCCGGGATTCGCGCCCGCGTTTCAGGCCGGTCTTCCTTCAGATAAATCTTAATGGCAGGTGCTTCCGGCTCGGCCAGCCCTACGCCTATGCCCACCACACCGTCAAGCTGGAGCATATTCTGCTCGTGGCGGTTTTTCACTTTCACGGCGTGTTCAATCGCTTCCCGGGCGCTATGGTTAGCTTGTCCTTTAGCCGGTTTCAAGGCGAAGTTGACGGTCGTTTCCGCACCGTCATTGACTGTTGCAATCTTAGTCTGCGATTTGAACCCGGCAGCGGACGCTGTGATAGAATGAGCACCGGCGGCGACCCCGGTAATAATGTACGCACCGCTGCTGTCCGTTATTGCCGATTGGCCGCTGTCTACACTGACTGTCGCTCCCTGTATAGTCGCTCTGCTGGTGCTGTTCGTAACCGTGCCTTTTATACTGCCTACCTTTGGTCCAGGTGGAGTCCCGGACGGCATAGCGACACCAAAGGCATTAAGGACGGCACCTATAGGGTTGGCAATAGTCACACTGCCATTAGAGTTGCCGGCAAACAGCAGTCCTACTGCACGAGGGTTCGAGTCGACATTTTCAACGATAAGTGAGCCGCTGTCTCCGGCGCCGCAAAAAGCGGCACCCGCTATGCTAATCTGGTTCACGAATCGCGCTATCTGAGTGCCACCCCCACCACAATATTTCGAGTAGCTGACGTCTACAGTGACATTGACGGCATCTATAGTTCCAAAGGTAAGCCCCGTGGTTCTCCCGCTTTTTTTAACGGCCTGGTCGACACTCGGTCCTACTATTTCGGGACTGACGGTGCCGATGTCCAGAATAGCGCCGTTAGGCTCTACATCTCCTGCCACAACCCGGGCAATCGCCGCATCAATCTCATTTAGCGGCACAACCCCGTTCTTTTTAAATTTTATCATAATAAAGTTGCTGAGGTTAGCCACAGTGTCGGCCGTGTCCCTGGCACATGTCGGAGACTGGTCGATAAGGCCGGGCTGAATAATCTGTTCTCCCGTCAAACCTATGTTTGTGCGGGCCAGCACATGATTATTACTCAGGATGTATTGAATGCCGCCGCCCTCTACCAAAGCGCCCAGGGTTCCGGCACAACAGAACGCCGAAGTGCTATCGTTGATATTTCCCCCGCTTGTCCCTAATTTGATAGGACGTGGTTGTTCCTGCTGATGCTGTGGACCATTATCTGCTCGAACTGCATTTTGTCCACTCGCTGCCGCCAGAAGACATACTACAGCTAAACATATCAGTTTCTTAGCCATTTTTTGCTCCTCCTTCTCCTGCCATTACAATAAATAAACCTTATTCGGGATTTTTTATTTATCACCCTTTGAAACGCTTCTACAATTTACAATCCTATATGATACCATAAACTTCTTTATATATCAATAAGCTGAACCCTGTTTTTTTACAATTTATGCTGCCAAAATCGGTAAGAATCCGGGATTTTGCGGTCAAAAACCGCTTTGGGGCTACAATATTCACGTATCTTAACCGCTGTTTTAAAGAAGCCTTTTGTTTGTCGACAACTCATAGAAAAGCCGTGCCGGCAAAATCAATAGCCGCATTTTGGGGATTTTGGCGCAGTTCTTGCTTTAGGGGGTCGTGGTCGATAACATAGCAATCGTGATAGAAAAAAGTCAAGGCGACAGAAACCCCTTTAAGCAACCGGCTTTGAGGCTCGGCCTGCCGGCGGTTTTAATTATCGCTGTTTGTTTTTTTACTTTAGCTGCCCACTGGCCGGCTTTGCACGCCCAGGCAATGTCATTCGATGACCACCAGTATTTTCTCAATAACAGCCTCGTCCAGAATCCCGGCTGGAATTCAGCCAAAAGGTTTCTTACCGAAATACTGCGGCCCTCAACCGTAGCAGGCTATTATCAGCCGCTTGCGATGATTTCGCTGATGTTCGATTATGCACTCGGCGGGCGGGAAAACAATCTGATGCCGTTTCATCGCACCAGTCTCATCCTGCACACCGCAAACACCGCTCTGATAATCATCCTGCTTTATCTGCTTTTCGGCCAAATCTGGATAGCAGCAGCGGTTGGGCTGCTTTTCGGCGTGCATCCTATGACCGTTGAGCCAATACCGTGGATTGGTGAACGCAAAACATTGTTGGCCGCCTTCTTCTCATTATGGTCACTGATTCTTTACGTTTACCCGCGAGTCACGAGTCACAGGTCACGGGTCACAGGATTTTACATCGGCAGCCTTGCAGCATATTTTTTGGCGTTGATGTCGAAGCCGACAAGCACGCCGCTGCCGGTTGTAATGCTTTTGATTGATTATTGGCCGCTAAATAGACTCAAGACACAAGACTCAAGACTCCAGACCAACAAATTGTCGATTTTGCGAGACACACGGCATTTGATATTTGAGAAGCTGCCGTTTTTTGTGCTGTGCGGTGTCTTTGCGGTGATAACATACGTTTCGCAAAGCCGTTCCGCCAGCGTTAGATTGCCGGGCAGGTTCGGCCCGTGGCATGTACCCTTGATTCTTTGCCACAATATAATTTTCTATCTCTACAAGATTGTTTGGCCGGTGAAACTTTCGTCACACTATGCGTTTCCTGAGCCGCTGAATTTATCGCAGCCGATGGTGCTGGCCGGCGTCATCGGCACATTTATATTTATTCCGTTGCTGCTGATTTCGCTTTGCTGGACTCGTGCGGCACTGACCGGCTGGCTGATGTTTTTTGTGGCCATCCTGCCGACAATGCAGATTATAGGCTTTACTAACGTTATCGCCTCCGACAAATTCGCCTATCTGCCTTCGATAGGACTGCTTATGGCATTGGCATCTTTTCTGGCCTGGCTGTGGGATAAACTGAACACAATCAATCCCGCGAAAATACGGGCATCTGCAATAACAATCTTATCAGTGTTAGTTTGTGCAGAGATTACCGCAACACGGCAATATCTTATATATTGGCAGGATTCGATAAGTTTGTATGAGCATATGCTGAAGATAAGCCCAAATTCATCGCCGGTGCATAACAGTTTTGGCAATGCCCTCCTGCTGCAAGGCAGAATTGATGAGGCGGTTTATCATTATCTTCAGGCGATTAAATTCGAGCCAACAGATGAATCGGCATATAATAATCTTGGCGGCGCCCTGCTAAGGCAAAGCAGGTGGAGTGAGGCTGCCGGTTATTTTCGACAGGCCCTGAGTATAAAACCCAACTATGCCGATGCGTATACGAATCTCGGTCTTGCCGCCGCACTGCAGGGCAGAGCCGGTGAGGCTATCGGTTATTTCCAGCAGGCTTTGCAAATCAAGCCTAATGACGGCGAGGCGCATTACAATCTCGGCATCGCGCTGCTGTCGCAGGGCAGGCTGGATGATGCTATCAGTCAATTACGCCTGGCTATACGGAATAAACCAAGCAATGCCGATGCTTATTATAAGCTGGGTGCCGCTCTCAAGGCGCAGGGCAGGCTCGATGAGGCGGTGGTTGCCTTTCGAGAAGCACTGAAGCTGCGACCCGACTGGATACTGCCGCTGAACGATGCGGCGTTGATACTGGCCACGCATCCAGACCCAAAAATACGGGATGCCCGGCAGGCGGTGGTCTTTGCTGAGCGTGCGGCGAAACTCACACAGTATCGTAACCCAGTGGTTCTGGCAACGCTGGGTGTTGCTTATGCGGCAGCCGGTCGGATTGATGATGCAATATCTGCTGCTGAGGTGGCGCTGCCGCTGGCCTCGACGCAGGGGGATGAACAACTGGCAAACAATATACGCAGCCAGCTGGAGCTTTACAAAAAGGCAAAGCCGTAATCAAACTGTTGCAAACAGCCCTTCAGGGCATATAAAATAACTTACTATGGCTGAAGACGCAAAAAAACGAATCGAGCGGCTGCGCAGCGAAATCCGCAGGCACGACTACCTGTATTACGTTCTCAATCAGCCTCAAATCAGCGACGAGCAATACGACAAGCTCTTTGCGGAACTGAAAAAGCTTGAGCAGGCAAACCCGCAGCTTATCACGCCGGATTCGCCTACGCAGCGGGTTTCGGAACGGCCGCTGGAAGGTTTCGCGACCGTCAGACACGCTGTGCCGATGCTGAGTATGGACAACACCTACAACGCAGATGAACTTAGAGAATTCGACGAAAGGGTGGCAAAAGGTCTCGGCAGCAAAAATTATGACTATGTCGTTGAACTGAAGATAGACGGCCTGGCGATAAGTCTGCGTTACGAAAAAGGTGTTCTCGTTACGGCGGCAACCCGCGGCGACGGCGATGTGGGCGATGATGTTACCGCAAACGTCCGCACAATAAAAGCAATACCGCTTGTGCTGATAGATGGCCAAAAAGCCCCCGGCGTGCTGGAAGTGCGCGGCGAGGTCTATATGCCGACAAAGGCATTTCTGGAATTGAACAGGCTGCGAGCCGAATCCGGCGAGCCTTTGTTTGCCAACCCCCGAAATGCGGCCGCAGGCTCATTAAAACTGCTCGATGCGAGAATCACCGCCGCAAGAAACCTCTCATTTTTTGCTTATGCCACCGGCGAAATGTCGGCACCTCTTGCCGAAAACCACTACAAAACTTTGCAGAAGTTCAAGGAACTGGACCTGCCGGTCAATCCTGATATAAAAAAGGCAAAGGACATAGAAGAGGTAATCGGGATTTGCATGCAGTGGAACGAAAAGCGGCACAGGCTGGATTACCACATAGACGGGATGGTGATAAAGGTAAATCGCCTTGACCAGCGTGACATACTTGGCGCAACAGGCCGGGCGCCGCGGTGGTGCATCTCGTATAAATTTCCCGCTGAACGGGCGCAGACAACCGTCCTGTCGATAGATGTTCAGGTCGGCAAAACAGGAATCCTTACGCCGGTGGCCAACCTCTCGCCGGTCCAACTGGCGGGAACAACGGTCAAACGGGCGAGCCTGCATAACTTCGATGAAATCGAAAGGCTTGATGTCAGGGTCGGCGATACGGTAATTATCGAAAAGGCAGGCGAAATCATCCCGCAGGTCGTCGAAGTAAAAAAAGAATTCAGAAAAGCAGGTGCAAAATCATTCAGCCCGCCCGCCGAATGTCCTGAATGCGGCTCAAAAGTCGAAAAAGATGAAAATGGCGTCTATGTCCGGTGCATAAGCTCAAACTGCCCGGCACAACTGAAAGAAAAACTGCGATATTTCGCAGGCAGAGACCAGATGGACATCGAAAACCTCGGCCCTGCTATAATCGACCAGCTCGTCGACAAAAAATTAGTCAGAGATTTTGCGGATTTATACGCCCTCGATGTAAAAACTCTTGCTGAACTCGAAAGAATGGCGGAAAAGAGTGCACAAAACGTTATCAAAGCAATTGAAAAAAGCAGGACACAATCGCTTGACAGACTCATCGCTGCCCTGGGCATACGCCATATCGGAATCCAAAACGCTGAAATCCTCACCCGGCATTTCGGTTCAATAGACGAAATTAAAAAGGCAACTGCCGAAGAACTGACCCAAATTGACCAAATCGGGCCTGTTCTGGCAAAAAGCATTTATGAATACTTCCGCGACAGCAACAATCTTAAAGTTATCGAGAAACTTGTTGCAGCCGGTATAAACCCTGTGCGCAAACAGGTAAAAAAAAGCAGCAAACTGGCGGGAAAAACTTTTGTTGTTACAGGCACGCTTGAAAACTTCAGCCGCTCGCAAATCGAACAAACGATAAAAGAGAACGGCGGAAAAGTTTCATCAAGTGTCAGTAAAAAAACAGATTTCGTATTGGCCGGCAAAGAACCCGGTAGTAAACTCGATAAAGCTCAACAGTTGGGGGTAAAAATAATAGACGAAAAGCACTTTCTGAAATTGATTGGCGAAAATGCTTGATAATCGTGACATCAAATTTATACAGTTGGCGTTGAAGCTGGCACAGCGAGGTATCGGCGTCGTTGAGCCGAACCCGGCGGTTGGGTGTATCATCGTAAAGGATGATAAAATCATCGGCAAAGGCTGGCACAAAAAATTCGGCGGCCAACACGCTGAAATAAACGCTATCGAGGATTGTAAAAAAAGAGGAAACAATCCTGAAGGGGCAACAATATATGTTACGCTTGAACCCTGCTGCCATTTCGGAAAAACACCGCCCTGCACCGATGCGATTATTGCTGCGAAACCGGCAAAGGTTATCGTAGCGACCATCGACCCATCAACGCACGCCGGCGGCAGTGGAATTGAAAAATTGAAAAGTGCGGGCATTGACGTCCAGGTCGGCGTCTGCGAAAAGGAAGCTAATCTGCTGAACGCACCGTTTATGAAATTTGCCGCAACAGGCGAATGCTGGGTGATACTCAAATGGGCGCAGAGCATCGACGGCAAGATAAATTCTGCCAACGGTCAGCGATGGATTTCCTGCGAAAAAAGCAGAAAAGATGCACACAGATTACGCAGGCGGGCGCAGGGGATATTGGTCGGCATCAATACAGTAATCGCTGACGACCCCTTATTGACACCCAGGCCGAGCAAAGGCAAAAAACCAGTCAGAATTGTGCTGGATAATTTCTTAAAAACACCTTCGGATTGCAAATTATTAAATACCGCGAAAAAATTTCCTGTGCTGATTGCGACGAGCCGGCAGGCAATAAAATCAAAATCCCGAAAGGCAAAAGAAATTGTCGATAAAGGTGCTGAATTGCTTGCCGTACCGGCAAAACAGGGAAAACTCGATTTGAAATTTTTGCTCAAAGAGCTGGCTAAACGCGGTATTGCACAATTACTTGTTGAAGGCGGGGCAAAGGTGCTCGGCTCATTCCTTAAGGAACGGCTCGCCGATGAAATCTGTGTCTATATTGCGCCGAAAATACTCGGCACGCGGGGAAACGCGAGCATAAGCGAATCAATGGCGGAAGTGACCGAAGCGGTCGGTTTGCATTATGTTGATATCAAACGTCTTGGCGATGATGTGCGTATAAACGGCCTGCTAAAAACGGTGGATTAGTCTTAAATATTTCACGGATGGCTTATGAAGAAAATAAAAGTGCTGGGATTGCAGACCATACCGGAAATAAAACCCGGCGATAATCTTGCCCAAATCATCGCAGACTGTGCAAAAAATGAAATCGGCGGACTGCGGGAAAAAGACGTTATTGTCCTGACCAGTAAAATAATATCAAAGGCGATGGGACTGACAAGGAGACTCAGCGAAGTCACCCCCGGCAAAAAGGCCCTCTATATATCGAAAAAAACCGGCAAAGACCCCAGATGGGTACAGGCAATTTTCGACGTCGGGCACCAAATCCTCGCAATCCTGCCGCTGCGAGGCATCATCAAACAGCAGATTATGGCCGCCTCAAAGGACACGCATTGCAGCGATGAGCTTATCGAATACGAACAGTCCCTTTTTATTACGAAAAGCAAAAGCGGAAGTATACACACCTGCGACGCCGGCATTGACGGCTCAAATCATCCCGGCGATGTCGTCAGCCTCCTGCCGGAAGACCCGGACAAGGCCGCAAGAGACATAAGAGAGCAGATTCAGAAAATTTGCGGATTGAAACTATCGGTGATTCTGGCTGATACCGAGATGGTTCCCTTCGGCACAATGGATTTGGCTGTTGGCTCATCCGGCATCGAGCCTCGCTCGAAGATGTTCGGCAAAAAAGACCTTTTCGGCAAACCCAAGTTCGGCGGGATGGATTTGGTCGCTTACGAGCTTACCGCAGCCTCAGCTCTACTCTTCGGCCAGGTAAACGCCGGCATCCCCGCCATCATAATAAGAGGCTATGAATACGAAATCAACGAAACCGAGAACATTGCAAACATCCTCGTCTCACAGGGCGACAGCGGCGTAGCCCGGATAATAAAAGATACTCTGCGGGCTACTTCTTACGCCAGAGGATTTACGGAACGCCTGCTCCTGCGAATAGCATCCTGGTTTGTATGAGATGTATTCTTACCGCCCGCCAATATCTAAACTGGCCGCTGATTGGCCTCAATTTGACACTTTACTGCTCAGCCGGGTAATCAGTTCGCCGACAGCCACGGAAAACTGTATGGGCCGCACAACAATATTCGGTGGAGTGACAGAGCCGGCAGTCCCCGTAAGGTTAATCCCCTGATAGGCACATCCGCATTTCCTCACCGGACAGCGGCGCAACGAATCGCCGGGCCTGAACGTTCCCTCGAAGAGATTCCCGTAATTCTCTTTCAATGTGACGCATCGTGTCACGTTGCCGGATATGTCCATATAGAAGGCCAGATGACCTGCCTGGCATTTTCTGCCGAGAAAAGACACGCGAGACGTTAAAATCTGCTGTTCGCAATTATCCAGTCCAAGCCCTCTTATAAACGTCTGTTCCTCGTCCGTATAGTCGCGAGGATAACGTCTGCCCTCATACCTGCCTTGAAATACCTTTACCTCTATCCGCCTGACTCCTTCCCTGCGGAACCGTTCCAAATCTTGTTTAATTCGGCCAAAAAACGGAGGATACGCAACATACACCAGCCGAATGTCGAACCCCCGCTCCTGAAAACGAAGAAATTTCTCCAAATACTCTTTCAGTCCGTTTTTGCTTTTCTCTCGCTCCGATATGTGCAGGTTTGCTTTAATCGGCACAATTCGCTCGCTCTCAAATTCCTTGGCAAGCTCATAGGCGTTCGCCGTCGACAGATTTGTGCTTACCGATATGTAATGTCGTCTCGTCAGCGCCTTCGCAAGCTCCACAAAACCGGGATACAAGAGCGGTTCGCCGCCGGTCATATAAATGTGCCATACTTTCCCCGTCTCATCAAATCGCTGTGCGATATGCTCAGCAGAGTACTTTCCACACGCGGGGTCTTCTGTCAGCCTGTCCTCGTCCGGCAAATCCCGAAAACAGTACGCACAATTGAAGTTGCATCGCCGGTTCATCCTCCAATGCATCCGACACTGGAACTTTGTCCGAATTTCCTCCGGCTTCGGCTGTTTCGGTTCTATCATTTCCCTGTTTTGTTCTCCAGCCCCCACCGACTTTTTATTCTGCAATCTTCCATTTTAACCGGTATCTCTCCTCCTGCACGTTAATTTTTACCTTCTATTTCATATCACGGATTTGCTGTGCATACCAGGTGTCTTTTTGAACTTTTCTTGAAGGTTTTCAAGCAGTTTTGAGCCAAACCAGCCTAATTTTCCGCTCAAGGCAGGTAAATTCTTGACTTCTTTCGCACAAAACTATACCCTTTGGGGAAATTTTTAACCTAATTTCAGTATTTTTATCTCAGGAGGCAAATTTGCGGGTTCTTTCGGGAATACAGCCTTCAGGCAGGCTTCATATAGGCAACTACTTCGGTGCAATGCGCCAGCATATCCAGCTACAGGCTGAACATCAGTGCTTCTACTTCATAGCCGACTACCACGCCCTTACCAGTAACCCCGCGCCTGAAGACGTTGCCAGATACAGCCTTGAAGTTACGATGGACTACCTCGCATTGGGTCTCGATACCCAAAAAACCGTTTTTTGGCGGCAGTCCGATGTGCCTGAAGTTACGGAACTGACTTGGATACTTTCCTGCATAACGCCGATGGGGCTTCTGCAGCGATGCACAAGCTATAAGGACAAGGTCGCTCAGGGTCTCAGCCCCAATCACGGCCTGTTCGCATACCCCGTCCTTCAGGCGGCGGATATCCTGATTTACAACAGCCATCTTGTGCCGGTCGGTGCAGACCAAAAGCAGCACATCGAAGTTACCCGCGATATAGCAATGCGGTTCAACAATGCTTATGGAGAGGTCTTTGTTGTGCCGAATGAGTTCATAATCGAATCCGTTGCAGTCGTGCCGGGCGTTGACGGCCGAAAAATGAGCAAAAGTTACGGCAACACCATCGAAATATTCGAGCTGGAAAAGAGCATCAGGCAGAAGGTTATGCGGATTGTTACAGATTCAACGCCGGTAGAAGCGCCGAAGAACCCTGAAAAGTGCAATGTCTTTGCTCTCTTGAAGCTGGTTGCTTCCGATGAGGAATTGGCCGACTGGGAAAGCAAATATCGCAAGGGCGGCACGGGTTACAGCGAGGCGAAAAAACGCCTGGCCGAACTATTGATAGATTATTTTAAGCCTTACAGGGCAAAAAGAGCCGAACTGGAAAATAACATAGACTTCGTAAAAAAGACCCTCGCCGACGGTGCCTGCCGGGCAAAGGCTGTAGCATCGCAAACACTTGCGAAGGTGCGAAGAGCCGTTGGATTGGACTTAACAAATGCCTGATAAACTTGTAACAATCGCGGAGTATATGGATTCGGTTCGGGCGGAGCTGGCTAAGCAGCTTCTGGAGGATTTTAAGATACCGGCCATAGTTGTTGGAGAGAACGCAGGAGACGCGCGAGTCGGGGTCTTTGAAACGATTAAGCTTCAGGTGCAGCAAAGCAAGGTCGACGAGGCCAGGCAGATACTCGAAGAACAGGAAAATAGTTACGATAGTGACCAACAGGAAGAATTTGAAGAACCGGATGAGAACGATGAATCGGAAGAGCCGGAAGAGGAGGAGTTTTAATTGGCTGATTACCGCGTAAATATCGACATTTTTGCGGGGCCGCTGGACCTGCTGCTTTACCTTGTCCGCAGGGAAGAGGTGGATATTTACGACATTCCCCTCGCCCGGATAACAGACCAGTATCTTCGCTATATTGAGATACTCAAGAATCTTGACATCGATTTGGCAGGCGATTTTCTGGTGATGGCTGCGACGCTGATGCACATCAAGTCGGCTATGCTGCTGCCGAAGGCGGACGTTGAAGGAATGCAGGCGGAAGACTTCGCGGACCCGCGGGCGGAGCTTATTCGGCAGCTTCTGGAATATAAAAGGTTTAAGGATGCTGCCAATCTGCTCAGCAGCGCAGCCGAGGAGCAGCAAGAACATTTTGCCCGGCCTGCAACAATACTTGAGCAGTTAAAGCCCGACGGCGAGGAGCCGCAGATTGATATTGAACAGGTCAGCATCTGGGACCTGCTGGAGGCCTTCGACTCGATATGCAGGGCGACCAGCGCAAATATTGATATGAGTTTTATCAAGGATGATACGCCTATCGACCTGTATCAAATAGAGGTTCTGCATCGTTTGCAAACCGAGGGGCCGATGAGTTTTGAGAGAATTTTTGAAGGCCGAAACAACCGTCTCGTAATGATAGGGATTTTCCTGGCGATTCTTGAGCTTGTGCGAGACAAACTCGTATGGGCGGAACAGGCTGATGCTTCAGGCACAATATATCTGCGGGCACTGACGGAGGAGCCGGCTGAACAGGCTGTGCAAAAGGCCATTCTTGCAGCAGCCGAGGCGAGCGACAGTCAGCCTGCCCAGGCGCAGCAGCAATCTGCTTCCGCTGAAGCAGCTACGGCAGATAAGCAACAGCTCGCTATTCCGATTGTCGAATTGCCGCCGAAAAGCAAGACAGGTGTTCTGCCCGATGAAAAGGAAGAAATCGAACTCATTGAGCAGGAAGACACCGCTCAATGAAATTTAGTGTTTGACACACCCTTTATTCCGGGATAGAATAAGGGTTGCTTATAGGCAAAGGCAGGAAAGGACCGCATAATGGCTGATAGCGTGATTGAGCTGACGGATGCTGTTTTCGATGAGGTCGTTCATAACTCCGATGTCCCGGTGCTTGTGGATTTCTGGGCGCCGTGGTGCGGTCCGTGCAGGATGATGGCCCCGATTGTCGAGGAAGTTGCGAATGAATACACCGGGAAGGCCAAGATATGCAAGCTGAACACCGATGAGGCCCGCGACAGTGCGATTGAATTCGATATAAATGCCATACCGACCCTGATTCTGTTCAAAGACGGGCAGGTAAAAAAGAAATGGGTCGGTTTAACCAGTAAAAAAAATATTGCCGCTGCGATTGATGAGCTGCTCTGATAACGCACAACAGACCTTTTTACTCAATCCTCGGGCCTGTATTTGTCGCCTGTTACCACTTTAAAATAGAACCGAAAGGAGCTTTTGCAAGTAAATCAGACTTAGCAGGGTTTCAAACAATGGCTGGACAAATAAAAGAAAATCAGACCGGTATCGCAGATATTCTGGCAGGGTACCCCGCAGACAGGGGAAGCCTGATACCAATCCTCCAGGACATACAGGAAAAATTCGGTTATCTGCCCCGGAACGCCCTCGAAGAGCTGGAGAAGCAGACAGGCATATCTGCCAACGAGATATACGGTGTCGCCACATTTTATGCGCAATTCCGGTTTGTGCCTCCGGGCGAGCATACCATCAGGGTATGTCAGGGAACAGCTTGTCACGTGCGAGGGGGGCATCAGATTCTGGTGCAGTTCGAGCAGTGCCTCGGCGCAAAGGCCGGCGAAACAACTGCTGACGGCAGGTTCAATCTTGAGCGGGTCGCGTGCCTTGGGTGTTGTGCGCTTGCGCCGGTTGTTACGGTTGACGGCAAGGTGCACGCTGCGGTTGCAGCAAAAAAAGTGCCGGCCATAATTTCACAATATGGGGACAAGGCCGCCGGAACGGACAAAGGAGGGGACGATTGATGCGGTTGAAGACTGTGCAGGAACTTGAGCGGCGGCGGCAGGAGGCAAAAAAGGCAAAATCGGCCGTTAAAAAGACGATTTTAGTCTGCGGCGGGACGGGCTGCCTGTCCAACGGGTCGGCTGAAGTTGCTGAGGCATTTCGGCGTGAGCTTAAAGAACGCGGCATCGATATGAAGGTAGAACTGGCGGTCAAGACGACCGGATGTCACGGCTTCTGCGAGCGCGGGCCAATCGTTTCTTTCGTGCCTTCAGGGATTTTATACCAGCGTGTCTCGGCGAAATCTGTGGCGGAGATTGTGGAAAAGACGGTCATTGGCGGCGAGATTATCAGGGAGTTAGTATATCGCGACCCGAAGACCGAGAAATATATCGAGCAGTATTCGGAAATCCCGTTTTATTCCCACCAGATGCGAATCACATTGAGGAATATCGGTCAGGTTGACCCGATGTTACTCGATGACTATCTTGCGGCAGACGGCTTTTCAGGTCTGGTCAAGGCATTGAATATGAAGCCGGCGAGCGTTATTGACGAGGTCGCAAAAAGCGGGCTAAGAGGCAAGGGTGGTGCCGGATACCCGACGGCGGCCAAGTGGCGAGCGTGCGTCAATGCGGGCGGTGAAAAACGATATTTTATTGCCAACGGCGATGAGGGCGACCCCGGCGCTTTTATGGACCGCTCCCTTATGGAGGGCGACCCGTTTAACGTTCTGGAAGGGATGCTCATCGGGGCATACGCTATCGGCAGCGACGAGGGATACATCTACGTCAGGCACGAATATCCTCTCGCGGTGAAGCATCTCCAGAACGCCATTGAAGTCTGCCGGGAGGCGGGATTGCTCGGCAAAGATATACTGGGAAGCGGTTTTAGTTTTGACGTTTCCATAAATCGTGGGAGCGGGGCGTTTGTGTGCGGAGAGGAGACGGCGCTGATAGCGTCAATAGAGGGCCGGCGAGGTATGCCGCGACCTCGTCCGCCGTATCCTGCGGTCAGCGGATTGTGGGGCAGGCCGACGGTGATTCAGAACGTAGAGACGCTCGGCAGTATCCCGCCGATACTGTGCAACGGGGCAGAATGGTTTGCCGGCTACGGCACAGAATCCAGTAAGGGGACAAAGACCTTCGCACTGGTGGGCAAAATCAACAACACGGGCCTGGTCGAGGTGCCTATGGGTATTACCCTGAAAAAAATTGTATACGACATCGGCGGTGGCATCCCCGGCGGCAAGACGCTAAAGGCGGTGCAGACGGGCGGACCTTCGGGCGGGTGCATACCGGCGGAAAAAATAGACCTGCCGGTCGATTACGAGTCATTAACAAGGGCCGGCAGCATTATGGGTTCCGGCGGGATGATTATACTCGATGAAGACACTTGTATGGTCGATATTGCAAGGTATTTCCTGTCGTTCACGCAGGAGGAGTCGTGCGGCAAGTGCGTGCCGTGCAGGGTGGGGACGGCAGCTATGCTGAAAATTCTGGAACGCATAGCCGCGGGCCAGGGCAGAATGGCCGATGTCGAGTTGCTCGAAAAAATCGCACAGACCGTTAAAAACGGCTCGCTGTGCGGGCTGGGACAGACGGCGCCTAACCCCGTGCTGACGACACTGCGATACTTCAAAAAGGAATATGAAGAACACATTGAGAAGAAGCAATGTGCAGCATTTGTTTGCAGTAAACTGATTAGCTATCACATCGACAGGGACAGGTGTTCCGGGTGCGGCGCCTGTGCGCGGGTCTGCCCGGTCAAGGCTATCAGCGGAGAAAAGAAAAAACCGCACGTTATCGACCAGCAGATATGTATCCGGTGCGGCGCCTGTCTGAGTGTCTGTCCGGAGGTTTATGCTGCCGTTTATCGCAAAAGCGGCGAACTGACCAGATACGAGCAGCGTAAAGAAAGAAGGATAAAACAATAAACCAATAGCGGAAATTCAACGTGAAACTGACTATAGACGGAAAAACGGTAACGGCAAAGAAAGGGGAAAGCGTCCTCGAATGCGCATTGCGCAACGATATTCAGGTCCCCCATCTTTGCAATCACCCGTGCCTGGTACCGTTCGGGGCGTGCCGGCTGTGCGTGGTCGAAATAGAAGGTATGCGAGGATACCCGACATCCTGCACGACGCCGGCGGCTGAGGGGATGGTGGTGCGGGTCAATACCGAGGCGCTGCTGGACCTGCGGAGAAATATTCTGGGGCTGATGATGCTCGAACACCCAAGCGCCTGTTTAGTGTGCAGCAAGCGGGAGTTGTGCGAGGAATATCGTCCCAGGGCGGACAAGGCCGGCAGAACGACGGGGTGTCATACCTGTAATAATAAGGAATTTTGCGAGGTTCGGCTGCTGGCGGAGAATTTGGGGCCGATAGAGCTGGCGGTTGCGCCGATTTATCATAACAGGCCGATTGAGCGGTCGGAGCCATTCATAGACAAAGACCTTAATTTGTGCATTCTCTGCGGCAGGTGTGTGCGTATCTGCAAACATCAGCATGGAGCAGCGGTGATTGATTTCATCGACCGCAGCGGAAAAACACATATCGGCGGGGCGTTTGAGCGGAGCCTGCGGCAGTCAGGGTGCAAATTCTGCGGCTCGTGCATAGACGTCTGCCTGACGGGAAGCCTGTCTGACCGGTATGCGAAATGGTTCGGCAAACCGGACAATGTCGGGCAAACAACCTGTATTTTCTGCGAGGCCGCCTGTGCATTGGAGGTCGGAACCAAAGAGAACAAGGTAATTGCAACCAAAGCTGTAAATGAGGGGATGCCGATTTGTGTGCTTGGACGGTTTGCCGTTGCGGAATTCCTCAACGGCAGCGACCGGCTAAGCAGGCCTTATGTGTGCGTAGGCAAGGTGCTGCGGCAGACGGAGTGGGAAGAGACACTGAAAACAGCGGCGGGGAAACTGAAAGATTTTGCCGGCAGCAGCTTTGCGTTTGTTTGCGATACAACCAGCAGTCTCGAAGACAGGTTTATTTTCAGGAAATTCACGGCAGAGGTAATGAAGTCACCTAATTATATCGAAATCAAACCGGATGAGCGTGGTGTTTCGCAAACCTCACTGCCGAACGGTGTAAAAGCGGCACTGGTCACGGGGGATTTTATTGATTCGGCGGGACTTGAATTATTGATTGTGCAGGATTGTTTCCCGACCGAAATAAGCAAACGAGCGGATATTGTCCTGCCCGCAGCGGTGTTTACCGAGATTGACGGAACTGTTATTGATGATTCAGGCCGGAGACGACCGCTGCACAAGGTGTGCGAACCGCCGGGGCAGGCAAAGGCTGAATGGAGGATTATCTGTGAGCTTGCAAAGGCGATGGGAGCATCAGGCTTTAATTATGAATCATCGAGTGAAATAACAAGAGAAGCGGGAATATCAGACGCAGGGCTTCGGATTGAGAGGGACAAGTCGCCGGAGGCGGCGACAGACCCCAAACTGCGGCGGACGCATTTCAGGGGACATCGGATTGACGATAGAGTCCTGGGGCTGCGGGAGTTGCCTTTGGACGGCGAAAAAATCGCTGAGACGACAATCGCCGGCGGCAGCGGGATGTTCCAGATTCTGGAGAAGCGAGAGATTGTGCCGAACATACACGAAATTATCATAACCGCACCGGAGGTTGCGAAAAAAGCGATGCCGGGACAGTTTGTAATTGTGATGGTTGACGAAAAATCGGAGCGTGTGCCTTACACTTTGTGCGACTGGGACGCCGCCAAAGGGACTATTACGCTGGTTATTTTGGAGGTGGGGCAATCCAGCAGAAAACTTGCTTTGTTACGGAAAGGCGACAGGCTGGAACACGTTGCAGGGCCGCTGGGTGTGCCGCTGGAGATTAAAAATTACGGGACGGTGGCCCTGACGGCGGGGTGCTACGGAATCGGAGCGATTGTGCCGATAGCCAGGGCGATGAAAGAGGCCGGCAATCACGTGATAATTATTACCGAGGCCCGCAGCCATTACCTGAGCTATTATGGTGAAAAGCTGAGGGGCTTTGCGGATGAATTTATAGAATCGACGATTGACGGCTCGAACGGCATAAAGGGACACGCGATTGATGTGCTTGCGGCGAAACTGAAAAAAGGCGAAAAAATAGACTGTGTCGTTGCGATAGGATGCCCCTTTATGATGATGCTCACGGGTCGTGAGACTAAGCCTTACAATGTCAGGACGCTGGCTGCGCTGAACCCGATAATGGTCGACGGGACTGGTATGTGCGGGGCGTGCCGGCTTACGGTAGGCGGGAAGATGAAATTTGCGTGCGTTGACGGGCCGTTCTTCGATGCGCACCTTGTCGACTGGGACGAGGTCAGAGACCGCCGGGTGGCATACATCGCCGCGGAGATACATTCGGTGGCGCGCAGCGAGCCGGTAACGCCGAGCAGCGATGAACATAAGTGTATGAAAATATAGCAAATGGCAAAGGAAAAGATACCAAGACAGGCGATGCCTGAACAGGCGCCGCAGGACAGGGCGAGAAACTTCGAGGAGGTGCCGTTCGGCTACAGCGAAGAAACAGCCATATTGGAAGCGAGCCGGTGCCTGAACTGCAAGAACCCGCGGTGCGTCAGCGGCTGTCCGGTCAGTATAAATATACCTGCCTTTATTACGCTTATAAAAGAGGGCAAATTCATCGAGGCCGCGATGAAAGTGAAGGAGCAAAACGCCCTGCCGGCGGTCTGCGGGCGGGTATGTCCCCAGGAGGAGCAGTGCGAGAAACTGTGCGTTCTTGGTATAAAGGGCGAGCCGGTGGCGATAGGCAGATTAGAGCGGTTTGTAGCGGATTACCTGCGCAACAGCGGCCAGATGCCAATGCCGGAAATGGCGGCGAAGACCGGAAAGCGAGTGGCCATTGTGGGGTCAGGGCCGGCGGGACTGACTGTTGCAGGCGACCTTATAAAGCTCGGACACGAGGTAACGATTTTCGAGGCGCTGCAGCAGACCGGCGGCGTGCTGACATACGGTATTCCAGAGTTTCGTCTGCCCAAGGCAATTGTGCAGGCGGAGGTCGATTACCTGAAAAAGCTGGGCGTTAAGTTTGTGATGGATTACATCGTCGGCAAAAACAGCACTATCCGCGAGCTTATGGAGAAAGAGGGTTACGATGCGGTATTTATCGGCAGCGGAGCGGGGCTGCCGTCTTTTATGAATGTGCCGGGCGAGAACCTTGTCGGGGTTTACTCGGCCAATGAATACCTGACCCGCTCCAATCTTATGAAGGCGTATTTGTTCCCGAAATACGACACGCCGCCGATAAAACGTGAAAAGGTAGTCGTTGTAGGCGGCGGCAACGTGGCTATGGACTCGGCAAGGATTGCTCTGCGTTTGGGAGCGGACGTAACGATTGTTTACCGCCGTGCGAGAGAACAAATGCCCGCCCGCTCAGAGGAGATTCACCACGCCGAAGAGGAAGGCGTTAAATTGAAACTGCTGAATAACCCAACCCGCATTATCGGCGATGACCGGCACCGTGTTGTGGCTATGGAGTGCATCAGGATGGAGCTCGGCGAGCCGGACGAGTCAGGAAGACGCAAACCTGTCCCGGTAAAAGGTTCGGAATTTATTATGGAGCTTGATACGGTTATTGTCGCAATCGGCAACAGCCCCAATCCGCTCATACCGCAGACAATGCCGGAGTTGAAGACTACGAAATGGGGAACCATAATTGTAGACGAGAAAACTATGCAGACGTCTGTGCCGGGGGTTTATGCCGGCGGCGATATTGTATCAGGCGCTGCGACCGTTATCCTGGCGATGGGCCAGGCCAGAATCGCCGCATCGGCTATGAACGAATATCTGTCGAAGAAGTAATCGCAGAAGCAAGTCAACAGTTTAGCCCCAGCGAATGCTTTTCTAATCAGGTTTGACTTTTTGCCGGATTTTTAGTAGTATCCCCAGTTCTAAAATTTTTTGCGAAAAAGATGAGTGTAAGTGCGATATTAACGAACAAACAGGAAAAAGGCGGCTGCGGTTCGATGGAAATCAGGCCATTTAAGGCGTTGCGGTTCGATGAGAAGGTGGTCGGCAATGCGGGCAACTGTATTGCTCCGCCTTATGATGTTATTGATACGGCACAGCAGGAAAGGCTCTATGAAAAGAGCGAATACAATATCGTGCGAATCACCAAAGGCAAAACCACGCCCCACGATAACGACGGCAGCAGCCAGTACACAAGGGCCGCTGAATTTTTTAAGGCCTGGATAGAAAAGGGCGTTCTGAAACAGGATTCGGCCGAAAGTATTTACGCTTACGTTCAGGATTTTGAGCTGGCCGGTGTTCAACTGCGGCGGTTTAGTTTTATAGCTTTGGCCAAACTCGAGGAGTTCGGCAAAATAGTGCGGCCGCACGAGAGAACGCTCGATGAGCCAAAAATCGACCGGCTCAAACTGCTGCGGGCGACCGCTGCCAATTTCGGCCTGGTTTTTATGCTCTACGAGGACAAGAAGAAAATCGCAGACAAAATTATTGAAAAGACCGCCGCACAGAAACCGCTTATAGATTTTACTGATGAGCAGAATGTCAGGCACCAGCTTTTTGCGATAACAGACAGTAAAAACATCGAGGCGATTTCAGATATGATGCGGGACAAAAGCTGCATCATAGCTGACGGTCATCACCGTTACGAAACTGGCTTGACCTACTACAAGGAAACGAAAAATCCGGCGGCTGCTTATCAAATGATGGCTTTTACCAACCTCTGCCACGAAGGTTTAGTATGCTTAGCCACTCACCGGCTTATCGGCGGCCTGGAGAACTTCGATTTCAAAAAGCTGATTGCCGGCGTAAAGGCGGATTTTGAGGTTACACAGTATCGCTTCAATTCGCCGGCCGGCAAAGCGCAGGCCAGGCAGAAAATGCTGGTGCAAATGAAAACCGAGCACGGCAACAATAAAAATGCGTTTGGAATCTACGGCCGGGACGGTGCATTTTACGTAGTTGTGTTAAAAAACAACAAGGCTATGGATTCAATGGCGCCCGATATGAGCAAAGACTGGAGACAGCTTGATGTTTCCGTTTTACAGAAGCTTTTTTTTGAGAAAGTAATGGGCATAGATGAAAAATCGGTGGCAGCCGAAAAAAATATCGAATATGTAAAAGATATGCCGGATGCGGTTGATGAATCGATTGCCAGGATTGACAGCGGGCGAAAACAGATAGCTTTTTTTATGAACCCGGTAACAAGGGAACAACTGAAAAAGGTTACAGATGCCGGCGAAAGGATGCCCCAGAAGTCGACTTATTTTTATCCGAAAGCTTTTACGGGTCTGACAATTAACAAATTTTAACTTTTTTTACAGGAGAAGGTGTATGGTAGACTGGAAGAACCCGCCAAGATTGTTTATTCCGGGGCCGGTAAAGGTCAATGACGATGTTTTGCAGCAGCTTGCGAGGCCGACATTAGCGCATCGCGCCAAGGAATACAGCCAATTGCACGGCGAGACAATCGAGATGCTCAAGAAGATTCTTTTCACCAGTCAGAACGTGTTTTTGTTCACGTCATCAGGTTCAGGCGGCTGGGAGGCGTCGATTCGCAATTGCGTAGGCCCTGATGAAACCGTGCTTTGCACGATGTGCGGGGCATTCAGCGACAAATGGGCTGACGTTGCAAAAAGCTGCGGCAGGAAGGTCGATGAGCTAAAGGCCGAGTGGGGCAAGCCCACTTTGCCTGAAGTGATAGACAAGAAGCTCTCGACAGGCAAATATATGGCGGTGACATTAGTTTACAGCGAGACAAGCACAGGCTTAATGAATCCTGTCTACGAGATAAGCGAAATGATGAAGAAGAAATACCCGGACATCCTGGTTTTTGTGGACTGCGTCAGCGCTATGGTAGGTCTGCCGATACATTTCGACCAGCTTGGCTGGGATGTTGCGTTTGCATCTGTTCAGAAGTGCTTTGCGATTCCGCCGGGACTGGCGGTGGTGGCGGTGAGCAATCGTGCGTTGGCAAAAAGCAAAACGGTGCCGGGCCGGGGCTATTACTTCGATTTTCAGGCCTTTGCAAAATCGGCAGAAAAAAACCAGACGCCCACGACGCCGGCGATTCCGCACATTATGGCCTTGAATTACCAGTGCAAAAAATTGGTCGCTGAGGGTATGGAAAACGTCTGGAAACGGCACAAACAAATGGGCGATTTTACCAGAAGCTGGGCGAAGAAAAAATTCGACGTCTTCTGCGAGGAGAAATATGCATCCAATACCCTGACCACCATCAAAAATACACGCAATATCAATGTCGCAGAGGTAATCAAAGCGGTGCAGCAAAAGCACAATACCGCTTTCGGCAACGGCTACGGCGACCTCAAGGAAAAAACCTTTCGCATAGCACATATGGGCGATATTACGCTCGATGAGGTAAAGGAGCTTTGCGGCTGGATAGACGAAGAGGTGAAATAGCCGACCAATAAGGGATTGAAATCTGCCGGCTAAAACGGTATAATTCGCAGAATTCGGCAGGCGAATAAAATCAGCTTCTATCTGCCAAAAAATGCCGTGGCGTTCCAAATTTCAGATAATGGCATCTACGGATATAGTATGTAACCACTTACAGGAGATATAGTTATGGGTTGCAATGTAGCAGTTGTCGGAGTAACCGGAGCGGTTGGTCAGGAATTTCTGAAAATCCTCGAGGAGCGGGAATTTCCCTTTGCTACCCTGCGAATGATGGCAAGTGCCCGCTCATCGGGCAAAACAATCGAGTTCAAGGGCAAAAAATATATAGTTGAAGAACTGACAAAAAACAGCTTCAGCGGCGTTGACATTGCCCTGTTCAGCGCCGGTGCAAGCCGAAGCAGGGAATTTGCTCCCGATGCCGTCAAGGCCGGTGCTGTGGTGGTGGACAATTCTTCTGCGTTCAGGATGGACCCGGATGTGCCGCTTGTAATACCTGAGATAAATCCGCAGCAGATTCAAAAACACAAAGGCATTATTGCAAACCCGAACTGCTCGACAATAATTGGCATTGTGCCGGTTTGGCCTTTGCATAAGGCAAATCCGGTGAAGCGAATGGTCGTAAGCACCTATCAGGCCGCCAGCGGAGCGGGACAACAGGCGATGCTTGAGCTGGAACACCAGTCGCGTGAGATACTCGCAGGGCAGGAGCCAACCTGCAAGGTATTCCCGTACCGAATCGCATTCAATATCTTCAGCCACAATTCGAAGCTTGAGCCGAATGGCTACAACGAGGAAGAGATAAAGATGGTCAAGGAGACCCGTAAAATATTCGATTGCCCGGAGATTGCGATTACCTGCACGTGCATCCGCATACCCGTGTTCAGGGCGCACTGCGAAAGCATCAACCTCGAATTCAAAAACCCGATTACGCCGGAGCAGGTTACAGACCTGTTAAGCACTGCGCCGGGCGTTTCACTGATAGACGACCGCAAGAACAACCGTTTCCCGATGCCGATAGATGCCACCGGCAAAGACGATATTTACGTCGGCAGAATCCGACAGGATGAATCGATACCCGATAATCGCGGCATAAATATCTGGGTTGCCGGCGACCAGTTGCGAAAAGGCGCTGCACTGAACGCTGTTCAAATTGCGGAGAGGCTGTTGTAAGAAGAATTCGGTATTCAGAATACAGTAGACAGAATGACTGAGACCGCCAAAAGTTTCCAAGACTTGATAGTCTGGCAAAAAGCACATAGTTTTGTGGTTGAGATTTACAAAATAACTGCGCATTTCCCAAAAACAGAGATATATGGCCTGACTTCACAATTTAGAAGAGCAGCAGTATCAATACCCGCTAATATTGCTGAGGGTTTTAAGAAGACCGGCAAAGCCGACAAGATTCGTTATTACAATATAGCCCAGGGGTCACTTGAGGAATCTCGTTATTACTTGCTGCTGGCAAAAGATATTGACTACTGCGATACGTCAAAACTATCCGACCAAGCCGAAGAAATAAGCAAACTGCTGGGAGCATATATCAGATCTCTTGAGAAAACACTTCTTAAACAGTAATATATTATGATTGGGGATAAATATGACTTTTGAGACTGTCGCTTCGCTAATTACAGTTCTTGGGGCGGGTACAATATTGGGTGCATACTTCCAATCACAGTTTGAACACAAAAAACAAGTCAAAGAAAAAGAACACGAACTAAAACATAAGCGCTATGGTGCAATCCTTATTCTTATGCTCACCAAACTTGATCCTAAAACGGCACTACCTCATATACATACATTAAGACCTGATCTGGAAAATATAACTGATGTTGATAGCAAACTCAAAACCGAACTTCTAAACGGAGTTTTGTTCGCAAGTGATGAAGTAATCCAAACGATGGCCTGCTTCATTCATAAACCTTCCTATTCAACTTACATTAAAACGACAATCGCGATGATAAGAGATTTATGGGACAGAAAAACCTCGATTGACGAAAAAATTCTCGAAGCTATAAACAAAACTTGAGATAATTCTAATACCCAGATTTTTTCATTCTGTCTACTGTATTCTGAATTCTGTATTCTATTATGCGTAACATAAAACTGACCATCAGTTATGACGGCGTAAACTATAACGGCTGGCAGCTTCGCAATGGCAATTCATCAAATCATATATGACAGAATGCTACAGGTTACTGTGCCGAATATACAATCTTCCCGGCAATAATCGTTTTCTGAATGCTCAAAGTGTTGTCTTTTAATCTAAACAGTATAATGTCCGCCCTTTTTCCCTGTTCGATTTGACCTCTGTCACCGAGACGCAATAACCTTGCGGGGTTTGTGCTTGCCATCTGAATTGCATCAGCCAGAGAACAACCGGTAAATTTCATAACATTTCCCACGCCGACGCTGATTGGCATTGAAGAGCCGGCCAGAACGTCTTGGGACGGCATTTTGATTAAACCTTCTGGGGTGACTACAACTTTCCGTCCGTGTCTGGTATACTCGCCCGGAGGCATTCCTGCCAAGCTGCTCATATCTGAGACAATAATAGTTCGCTGCGGACCCTTTACCTTAAAGAACGTCCGAACTTGCTCAGGAGGAAGGTGGAAGCCATCGCAGACGATACTTGCGGTCAGGCGGTCATCCGCCAGTTGGGGCCACAGGGGATTTTTGTGGCGATGAATCATATTGGCGCAGCCATTGCCGAGATGAGTCGAGACCGCTGCGCCGGCCTCCGCAGCCTGTCGAATCTCTTCAGCATCGGCGGCGGTATGGCCTATAGCTACAATCACGCCCAGCCTCCTGCAATTGCGTATGAAATCGATTGCTCCGGGTGTTTCAGGGGCAACGGTAACTTCCAGTATTTTATTATCGGCAGCCTTGTAAAACTCCAAAAACTCATCCCAGTCTGGCGGCCTAATCCATTGCTGATTATGGGTCCCTCTGTAACCTTCAACGGGCGAGATATAAGGCCCTTCCAGATGGAATCCGGCAATGGAATCTGCGATTTGGGAGTCCTTGGCAGCCTGGGCCACAACGGCAAAATTTTTGGTTAGAAGCTCACGGGTGTTTGTAGTAAGAGTAGGCAGATACGTTGTAACACCTTTCTTCCAGATAGCGATAGTTGCCTTGCGAACATCTTCTACGCAAAGCTGCGGACCGACAAAATTGACCGAGACATAACCATTAACTTGATGGTCAATCAAACCCGGTGCCAGGTACAGGTCTGTGTTATTAGCATCATCCAATTTATCTTTATGGATAATTTTGCTAATCCTGCCGTCAACAATTTCCACCGAAACGGGTTTGGAATCCATATAAAAAATACCTTCGACTTTAGAGATGGTTTCTGCCGAAGCTGTTACGGCACAACAGAAGACCAGTGAAATGAGCAAAAGCATGTCTGGTCGACTCAATTTCTTTTTGCGGGTTCGATATGTCATTAATTTGCCTCCAGAAAAAAATAAGGATAGTTTATTTTTGAGTCTTTTCCTTTTTGGCCTTTCTACGGGTAAAGGCCTGAGCTTTCTACCAGCCGGTCTCTTCCTATTGGCAGCTATGTTGACTACAAGCATTTTCAGCCGTTATTTCTTCGAGATCATCCTGCCCATACCGTTTGACAATTTCTTCAACCGTACCAGGAACTGCTCTATATGTTTTTATTCCGCCTTCGTTCAGTTTCTGCACAGCCCGTGCGCCCATACCGCCACAAACCACCGCATCAATTTTCTTGTCAGACAGCGAACTCATCGGCTGACACATCCCGTGCGAATGATGTTGGTTAGAATTGTTAATAATTTCCACATCGCCCTTCTCGGTATCATAGATAGTAAAGAACGGCGCACTGCCAAAATGTCCGTAAACCTCTGCCTTCTTGCCTTTGTTTGTTTCCGTTGGAATACAAATTCTCATATTTCTATCCTTTCTTTGCGATAAATACCATCTGACAAGTGTCCCGATATACCTTCACGCTCAAACCGGATTCTCTGAAAAACTTTTTTAGTTCGCTCAACGACATTTTTGACTTTTCATGCTCTCGACCGTCTAACCGATGGACTTCATTTATTACCGCTTCGCCTCGTTTATTTAAATCTGCGATAATCACACTACTCTTGGCAACGCGTATCATTTCTTTGACGCATCTTTTCGGGTGCTTCGTATGATGGATAAAATTGACCGAAATAACGTAATCAAAGGTGTCATTTTTAAACCGCAGTTTTTCAGCATCCATTCTCTTAATGCGGGCATATTTGAGAAACCCTTTGGCTTTCAGGTTATGCCTTGCGACCGCTAACGACTTTTCATCAATGTCAATGGTAGTGAATCGTATGCCTCTTTCCGCAAGACCAATGGCCGTATGTCCCTTGCCTGTGCCGACCTCAAGAATGTTTCCGCCTTTTATACCCGACTTATCAAGGACAAACTTTCTGGTCTTAATAAGGTCATAGCCGTGATTTTTAAAGACCTTAAGCCGGTTATAGTATCCTTTTAATGTGTTATCCATTGCATTAAGGACGACTGCATTCATGACCAAAACCGCCTCTCCGACCCCAGCCTCTGTCCTGCGGAGACCTGTGAATATTTTTGCTCTGGCATTTCGGGCATTCAGCCGGTCTGCCGATGCCGAAGGGAACATCCCATTCACTCTTACAGTCGTAACATAAAAATTTTCTCTGTGTCATTTTTACAACACCTCCTTTAATTTTAAGCGCCTTGGCATTTACGATAGTATCCGCAACTTTTTTACGGGCGGATTCAATGATATTGCCAAAGGTCTGTCTTGAAATATTCATCTTTTTAGCCGCATCCTCTTGATACAGTCCTTCAAGGTCGGCCAGCCGTATGGCTTCAAATTCATCAACCGTTAAAGCAACTTCTTCTAATTCCAAAATTGGTACACCTCTGGGCTTAAAATAATCTGCCTGCGGATTGCCGCAAACACGTCTGCATTTACAAGGTCGGGCCATATTTCTCCCTAAAAGCTGCTTATACCCTAAAATGTAACAACCTTGTCGCTTTCTTTGATGATATCGTACATATCCTTCATAGTTGAGACAGGACACATCTGCGTTCCTTCCTGGTTCCGGGCCTTAATACAGGCGCCGCAGGCATAGATTTTCCCGCCGGATTTCAGGAATTTGTCCGCCTGCTCAACCGTATTAAACTTGTCGGTACCGACTTTTTGGTATTCAACGCCTTTGCCTATTAAAAAAACCTTAGCATCATCTTTTTGGCCAAGACAAAAATTGGCATACCTCAGGGCATTCCAACAGGTTTCAGCATCGTTACTTGAAATAATAACTCCTACCTTCATAGACTTTCCTTTCGTTTACTTTCTAACCAGCCAATTTTTACCTTTGTAGCGGCATCAAAGTCAGGGACATACGGTTTGATGTCTAATAATGGAGTGCCATCAAGAACATCAATACCCTTAACAAACAAGACATTGTTTTCCTGCCTTAACAGTTGAACAACTGAAATCCCAATCTGATTCGGTCTTGCAGGGTATCTTGTAGAAAAAACTCCCCGGTATTGGTTGTCAAGAAAAGGCCTAACCAGCAGCTTATAGTTTTTAGACTTGTGGAATCGGTAGATGAGTATAATATGTGAAAAGCCAAGTATGTCCTGGAGGCCCGGCGCAAATTTTTCATAAACTTCTACTTTACCGATTCTGTTCGATTTGAACGGCTGAATCGGCGTCTTTTCCTTTACCTTGAAAGGAGAGCGTATTATTCCAATCGGTCTTATTTTCATTACAGCATTAGTAATTGGCATACGCCAATAATATAGAATAAAACATTTTTCCTGTCAATAGAATAATCTTCGGAAAATCGGAACACTATCAAAGCAAAGGCTATGAAATGGGTCTTGTAGAAGCTCGTTTTATCCTGTATTCTGGCTTGCGTATTCTGATATGGCCAATCGAAACATAAAACTAACCATCAGTTATGACGGCGTAAACTATAACGGCTGGCAGAACCAGCCGGGCAGGAAAACCATCGAAGGCGAACTGCAGCGGGCAATCAGTGAGCTGACCGGCACCCTCACCAAAGTAAACGGCGCAAGCAGGACCGATGCCGGTGTAAGCGCACTGGGGCAGGTCGCAAATTTCATCATCGACTCGCCGATACCGACGGAAAATTTTGTCAAGGCAATAAATCACCGCCTGCCCAGAGACATAGTCGTTGCCGAAGCCGTTGAAGTCGGTCAGGATTTTGACGCTTCAGGCTCAGCAAAAAGCAAACACTACCGTTATACAATCTTCACCGGCAAGAACCGAAACGTCCTGCGGACCCGCAACTGCTGGCACAAACAAGGCCGATTGGATATTGCTGCGATGAACGCCGCTGCACAAATGCTCATCGGCACGTTCGATTTTAAGTCATTTGCCGCTGCTGCCGACAAACGGGAATCATCTGTCCGCACGATAACACTATGCAGCGTAATACAGGAAGAAAAATGGATTTATATAGATATAGAGGCCGACAGATTCTTATATAATATGGTGCGAAACATTGTCGGCACGCTCGTTGAAGTCGGCAGAGGCAGGTGGAAACCGGAGAAGATAAAAGAAATTCTCGAAGCAAAAGACCGCACCGCCGCCGGCCCAACCGCCCCGCCCGAAGGACTGTGCCTGATGGAGATTAAGTATTGAAAGTCGTTCATATAATAACGCGGCTGATACTTGGCGGGGCGCAGGAAAATACGCTGATAACCTGCAAGCTGCTTGCCGAGCGAAGCCACGATGTAACGCTCATCACAGGCCCGGCCATCGGCCCTGAAGGCGAATTATTCAACCAGACCAAAAATCAAAAATATAAAGTAGTAACCCTCGACAAACTCATTCGTGCTATTTGCCCTTTATATGATTCTATAAGTTATTACGAAATCAAAAAACACCTGCTGCGGATACAGCCGGACATCGTTCACACACATTCCGCCAAAGCCGGAATACTCGGCCGTTTCGCCGCTCACAAACTAAAAACTCAAAACTCAAAACTCAAAACTATTCACACCATACACGGCCTTGCGTTTCATCCTTATCAAAACAGTTTACTGAACCAATTTTATATCGCTGTCGAAAAGGCCGCTGCAAAACGCACCGATTTTTTCATCAGCGTCGCCGATGCGATGACCGCACAGACGCTTGCAGCCGGTATCGGCAGGCCGGAGCAGTTTGTTACCGCTTATTCGGCTATCGAAGAAGGTGACTTCTTAAAACCAATGCCCGATGAAAGCAAAATGGCATTTCGAGGAAAATACGGGATTGCAGATGATGCGGTTGTGCTTGTAACGATTGCCCGATTATTTATGCTCAAGGGGCACGACTATATTATCGAATCAGCAAAAGCACTCTCAAATCGTTTTGAAAAAGCGGTTTGGCTGTTTATAGGCAACGGCAATTTAGCCGACCATTACAAAAATCAGATTCAGCAGTTAGGATTGGCTGACAGGATAAAATTTACCGGCCTGTTGCCGCCGAGCCAAATCCCGCTTGCGATACAATCATCAGACATACTGGTTCACTGCTCGCTGCGAGAAGGTCTTGCGCGGGCGCTGCCGCAGGCGATGCTTTGCGGCAGGCCGGTAGTGTCTTTCGATGTCGATGGCGCAAGGGAAGTGGTAAATGAGAATACCGGCAGACTGATTGAGCCAAAAAATGTCGAGCAACTGACCGCTGCCTGCGCAGAACTATTGAAAGACAAGGACTTGCGAGAAAATCTCGGCGGGGCAGGCAGGGAATCCGTAAAACAAAAATTCGCACCCGATACGATGGTTGACACTATCGAGGCTGTCTATAAGAGACTGCTGGAGAGGTAGTTATGAAAAGCTACAAAAAAGAGTTGTGGTTTAATACGCCGCATCGCAGGGATTTTATCAACATTACGTCACAAATTGAAGAATGCCTGAAGGAAAGCGGAATTAAGGAAGGCTTGTGTTTAGTTAATGCTATGCACATTACCGCAAGCGTTTTTATAAATGATGATGAGCCGGGTCTGCATCAGGACTTCGAGGTCTGGCTGGAAAAATTGGCGCCGGAAAAACCTTATTCTCAGTATCGCCACAACGGTTATGAGGATAATGCCGATGCGCACCTCAAGCGGACAATTATGGGCAGGGAGGTTGTGGTTGCCGTTACGGATGGCAAACTGGATTTTGGGCCGTGGGAGCAGATTTTCTACGGCGAATTCGACGGCAGACGCAAAAAACGCGTGCTGGTGAAAATTATCGGAGAGTAAAAACAAGCCTGATGAATTTGTTACTCTTTTTGGTACAAGTATTTATAATATCGCTGTCGGGCGTGCTGTCGCCGGGGCCGGTAACAGCAGCGGCGATTGCAACGGGGCAACGCAGCCGGCACGCAGGGGCGCTTCTGGCGGTCGGCCACGGAATTCTCGAATTTCCGCTTATGATTCTGATTATGCTGGGGATGGGCAGACTGCTGAAGCTGGCGTATACGCAAATAGCAATCGGCCTGGCCGGCGGGGCAGTATTACTGATAATGGCGGTTCAAATGTTCCGCAGCATAAAAGCAGCGCAAGATACGCAAGAACAACGAGTTAAAGGCGGGGCGATTTTGACCGGCTTTACACTGTCGGCGAGCAATCCGTATTTTCTGCTGTGGTGGGCAACAGTGGGGCTGGCGCTTGCAACAACAGCCAGAGGACTGGGAATCTGGGCGTTCGGATTGTTTGCTATCGTTCACTGGCTGTGCGACATAGTTTGGCTGGAAGTCCTTTCGCTGACAAGCTTTAAGGGGGCAACGGTACTTGGCGGGCGAAGCCAAAAAATAGTGCTTTTGACCTGCTCGGGGGCGATGTTTTTCTTCGGGATTTTCTTTATTTGTAAGGCCCTGACAGGGTTGTTTTTGAGCTAAAATTAAGGGTTTTGCCAATCATAGCGGGATGTTAAAACGGGCTGACTTTAACGATTGTATCAATTGTAACGGTTGTAGGGGCGGGAAAAAGTGTGAAAAAGTGTGAAAAAGTGTGAAAAAATGCGAAAAATTTGGAAAAAATGCGAAAAAAGTATGCGATTTTGCGAAAAGAAGTATGGTTTTTGCGAAATTTTTGTGCGTTTTGCGAGTTGAAAAAAGTTTGTAGAAAAGATGAAAATTTTGGGATTTTTTCAAAAAGGGAACTGCGTAAGTGATTGATTATCAGTTAGTTATGATTGATTCGTGGCGGGGGGCGGACCCGGCTTCGCTAATGCTACGCCGCGGCAAGGGAGCGAACAGCGGACAGACAAGCGGCAACGTAAAATAAGGACTTACGGCAAATCATACCACTTAGTGGTATGAATTTTCGGGATAAAAGTGCGTTTTCAGGGTAAAAAAGGGGGTGTCGGTGTGCGTAGCGTGTGGAGCGGATAGCGGGCAGGAGCTTGTCGCTCGTGGCTTCCACCTTCGCCTCCTCCTTCGATAAATCTACAGAGGATGAGAAGGTTACGGTGGACAAGCGTGACTCGTGACTCGGGGCGGGGGAATTTACTATTTTCTATTGACTCCTTCGACTTCGCTCAGGACAGGTATTTACTATTGGGAATTGAGGGTACGTGACGAGTTTTGCGGATGGCCTAAAATAATTTTTAGCTTACCCTTCTAGTCGAAAGGACTACGAGCATGGATATTTACTATTGACTATTTGCGATTGACTATTGGGGATTGGAATGATGTGGTGTCGGCGGATTTAAGATTTAACATTTCACCCTGATGGGATAGCATACGACCCCGATGGGATAGCACACGACGCATCCCACCCCGATGAGGTAGTAAACGACACACCTCACGGGGCAGGCAGGGCAGGCGCACCCCACCCCGATGAGGTAGTAAACGACCCCGGTGGGATAGCACACGGCGCATCCCACAGGGCAGGCACACCTCACGGGGCAGGTGCACCTCACGGGGCAGGCGCACCCCGGAATAAATCTTGGATCCCCTGCTACAAGGTCAAGGAAGCAGCTTCTCGGGGACAGGCAGGGTAGGGATTTCAGATGGTTCGACAAGCTCACCATAGGAATCAAGAAACAAAGATTTCAGATTTTCAGCGTGTAAAGGCGATTAACAAAGCCGGCGAAGGTCAGCCGAGTAATACGATGATGGTGATGCTGTAGATTTTCAGGTAAGCTTATATTGAGGCATTGCGGCTTTACATCGTGGCGTTGTTGGCTTACAATGTGGCGTTGGAAGCCGAGGTGGCAGACGTCGCTACTAAAAGACTCTGTTGTTTGTAATAACACCTATAGCCGCGATATCTGAACAATCTCTGCGTTTGAATCAGTTTCAATTTTATATTTTTTAGGATTATCTAATGCCATTTAAAACATTTGGTCTTTCAGACCCCCTCGTGCGGGGCATTCTTGCCACCGGTTACATCGCTCCCACAGAAATTCAGTCCCAGGTGATTCCCGCCGCAATTGCAGGCAAAGACATTATCGGCTGCGCACAGACCGGAAGGGAGTGTAACATATCTTCTGTAAATTGCTGGTGAAAAGCCATCGTTTGCTTCGATTCAAGAGATTATGAGTTCAAAACTTGAAAGGAGAAACGATGGCTAACAACAATACTGACATTATCGGAC
>Ga0315282_10002208_pt1 | contig 36246 bp, 25 predicted proteins | sample YL17G07_20_MG_FD_203693 | JGI IMG/M metagenome (GOLD analysis project Ga0315282, IMG submission 203693) | Sediment microbial communities from Yellowstone Lake, YNP, Wyoming, USA - YL17G07_20 | ecosystem: Environmental > Aquatic > Freshwater > Lake > Sediment | place: USA: Wyoming | collected...
AGGAGCTATAGCGAATGATATCCGCAAGCCCCGTAGGGGCGACAGAAAACAGGCAACGGGCGGGCGTCCTTCCATCGGGTGTGGTCAGAATCCGCCACCGAATACCGACCGCACCCCGCTTTGGGTAATCTGTGGGATTATCCTTGACATCAAACGGGGCAATCTGATAAAGTGACAAGGACCTGCGACAGTCCATTCCTCCTGGCAACAGGATCGCGTTCCTTGCATACACTCTGAGAATACTGGGCAAATCTGGCTCTGTCGGGTTTGCGACCACCAGTCTAAGTCGAGAGGGGCCCGCTTATCTTTCCCACGGTCCTTTGCGTCTGCTTTGGTGGCAGCGGTGGAGGTCTTGCTTTTGGGAAGACTCGGGCGCGTTGAAGAACTCATTCCACACGGGCACAAGTGCAGTGAGATCACTTGTTTGGGACGGGCAGAGCGTGGGCGTTTCGCGCCGCATCCGTCGTGAACAAGCAGGGTTGCGGCTTGTCACGATGACGGCGTCTACGTCTCGGTGGGCGGCGTTCTGGTCGGCTCGAACGACTCCTGGGACAGCCACGTGAGAAGCCAGTTCGTCTTCCAGGTCGAGCAAGGGAGCGACTACGCGTTGAACGTCCGCTGCTTCGAAGGCGGCGGCGGCGCGCAGCTTGAGCTCCAGGAGCTCCTCTTCAGCGGACCCGGCACATACAAGACCGTTCTCCTTGGGGACGTGGTCAACGGCGGCTCGGCCGTCTTTGCGCCGTGATTTTTGGTAGCTACCGGGCGGCGGATCGTTCAATCGCCGCCCACGCCTCGCCTCTGACGCAGACCGCGAAGACGTGGGGCGACAACTGTGGTGTACGCAGGCCACACGGGGCCTGTGTCGGATACAACGACACGGGCCCCGACTGTTTTATGGGTCCGGCCGAGGGAATGTAATCGTTGCTACTCGGTTTGCCGACATTATAATGATGTGCGCGCATATGTAGATGCTGTCATCATTTGGAGGTCATAGCGATGCTGCTATGGGTTCTGAGAGTCATCTTCTGGGTCGTGCTGGTCGCCTTCATGCTGGCCAGCGTCAGCTCCATGGAGATTGCCCGGGAGGCGGCGGATCGGGAGGCGAATTTCATCGGTGTGATCATCAGCGGGTTCGGGATGGGCGCATTAGTCTTCTTCGTCGACGTGCTGACCCCACGGCGCAAGCTCGGGGCCCTGGCCGGCGTGTTCTTCGCCGTGATTGTCGGGCTGCTCATCAGCGGCGTTTTGGCCCCCGTCGTGGACATGATCAACAAGTCGTATATGATCCAGATGTCCGATGAGACGGTCAAGGCCATCAAGTGGATCGTGGGTATCTGCATTTGCTACCTGACGATCAGCATCGTGGTGCGGACGAAAGACGACGTTCGATTCGTCATTCCGTACGTGGAGTTCGCCAAGCAGACGAAGGGGGCCCGGCCGCTCGTGCTGGACACCTCGGCCATCGTGGACGGCCGGATCGCCGACCTCTGCGAGAACCGGTTCTTCGATGCGCCGGTCGTCGTGCCGCGGTTTGTCCTCAACGAGTTGCAGCTCATCGCCGATTCGGCCGACAAGCTCAAGCGCAATCGGGGCCGGCGGGGACTCGACGTGCTCAACAAAATGCAGGCCAGCCAGGCCATCGATATCGAGATCGATGAAACCGCCGTCGCCGAGATCGAGGAGGCCAAGGGCGTGGACCAGAAACTCCTGCTGTTCACCAAGGCCTCCAACGGGCGGATTGCCACCACCGACTACAACCTGACCAAAGTCGCCCAGGTGCGGGGCGTCGATGTCGTCAATATCAACGATCTGGCGAACCTGCTCAAGGTGGTCGTGCTGCCGGGCGAGCAGATGCAGGTTCGGATCGTCAAGCCCGGCGAAGAGGCCGACCAGGGGATCGGCTATCTCGACGACGGCACGATGATCGTCGTCGAGAACGCACGCAACAAGATCGGCAGGGACGTCGTGCTCAGCGTCACCAGCTCGCTGCAGACCTCGGCGGGCAAGATGATCTTCGGGCGGTTCGAGTCGTTCGCCTCGCAGGAGGCGAATGAGAATTTCCGGCGGTCGCAGACCCGAAGACCAGCGCCCAGCGCTGGGACGTGACAAGGATCGGACGAATACGACCAATTAGACCTATCGTGACGCGACGAATGCGCGCGCAGGTTCCGGAGTGGGACGCCGCAGCCAGGACCTTGCAAAGGCGGCGATGCCTAGGGCGTATCCAACGGCGAGAAGCAGCGGATGAAAGTAGTCTGCGTAGTCCGCCTGACTGATGTGGGCGCCGCCGAGACAGAAGGAAATGACGACGATACCCGCCGCCGCCGACCAGGCCAGCCAATCCGCTCCCGCGACAACAAGAGGGCGGCCTTGGGCGCTGCGATAGAGGATCGCCACGGCGAACACGAACATCACAAGCGAGGCGAGAACGGGATAAAGAACGGGGGACGCCCAGGCGACCGGGATCAGAAACAGGATGTCCCAATCCATCAGCGTCGCGGGCCAGTCCAGCAGGACCTTCAGGAAAACGTAATAGAAGACGTCCCAGATGGCGAAGATGAGCATGAAATATGCGGCGTGCTCCTGCCGGTTGCGGCCGAAAAGCCACGCGCCCGTCAGGATCAGCGACAAGGTCGCCGCCTCCCGCCCGATCTCCGTCAGCAGCAACTGCCGGCCCTGGGCTGTCAACGCAAAGACGTCCATTGGAAAGGAGAAACCGTTCGGGTGAAAGATGGCGCGGAGGTAGACCACAACAGCGGATTCGATGTAGCCGAAGGCGATGCTGAAAACAATAGCCACCAGGAGTCGCTTCAGCATCTGTGCAATATTATCGGTCATACGCGCGCCGCGTCTTTAGCGATTTTGCCGAAATTCCGATATTTCGTCCAATAATCTTGCGATGATCTGGTCTTCCGGGACGGTGGCCGTCTTGCGGCCGTGGCGGTAGAAGAAGGCCTTGCCCCGGGCGGCACAGATGGCCAAGTCGGCGTCGGCCGCCTCGCCGGGACCGTTCACGACGCAGCCCATCACGGCCACGCGGCAGGGTTGGTCGATTTTGCGCAGGGCCTTTTCCACCTGCCGGGCCAGCTTGATCACGTCGATTTCCGTCCGTCCGCAGGTCGGGCAGACGATCAGCTCGGGCGTCGTACGCTGCCGAAGGCCCAATGCGACGAGGATTTCCACGGCCATTCCCGTCTCGATCACAGGGTCGCCGGCGGCGCTGACCCGGATCGTATCGCCGATCCCTTCCGCCAAGAGGGTGCCGAGCGCGACGGCAGACGGGGTTTTCGCATCCTCCGGCAACCCGGCGTGCGTCAGGCCCACGTGGATCGGGTAGCGGAAGGCCTCGGCGATTCGCCGGTTGACTTCGATGGTCCGGAGTGCGTCGCTGCTCTTGGCGCTGAGCACTAATTGATCGAATCCCCGGTCCTCGAACAGCCGGACGTAGCCTCTCATCTCGTCGAGCATCAATTCCGTCCGCTGCTCCAGCGGGACCGGCGCCCGCCTGAGGTCGCGGATGCTCGCCTCATTGACGCCGATGCGGATGGCGACCTTGCGCATTCTGGCCGCGTCGATGATGCGGTGAATATCCTCGCGATTCTTGATGTTGCCCGGGTTCAGGCGGATCTTCGCCGCACCGGCCTCGATTGCCTCCAATGCTCGCGCGGGACTGAAATGCACGTCCGCGATCAGCGGAACATCGACGCGCTTGACAATCTCGGCAAACGCCGCCGTATCTGCCTGACGCGGAACCGCCACCCGGACCAGCGCACAACCCGCCCGCGTGAGCTGGCCGATCTGCCTGACGCATCGGGCAACGTCCGTCGTGGGAACCTTCGTCATCGACTGGACTGCGATGGGGGCACTGGAACCGAGGCTTACGGAACCAACGTGTACGGCTGTCGTGGGTCTTCTTGGGATCACGCCGAGATTGTAGCTTGTTTCCGCCCGCCCGGCAAACTAAAATGCCCCCGCTGAGATTTACGATTTATGAATTGAGCGACTCACGCGGATTTGGAGAGCTCACTCGGCAGTCCAAATCGTAAATCGTAAATAGTAAATCGTAAATGCCGGTGCGATTGTGGGATCACTATTACTATGGCTTGGCGGCATCGGGGTCCTCATCTATGCGGCGTGGGGCCTGACGCTGCTGTTCCTACAGCCGAGGCTGCTCTACCGGCCCATTCGCGAGGTGGCGTTCACCCCCGCCGACCTGCGCCTGGACTTCGAGGAGGTTACATTTCAAAGCAGCGACGGCGTCACGCTGACCGGCTGGTACGTGCCGGCGAAGGACGCTCGATTCACGCTCCTGTACTGCCACGGCAACGGCGGCAATATCATGCACCGCCTGGACAGCCTCGACCAGTTCTGCAAGCTGGGCCTCAGTTGCTTCGTCTTCGACTATCGCGGGTACGGCAAAAGCGCCGGCAGGCCAACCGAGGCAGGCACATACCTCGACGCCCAGGCCGCCTACGATTGGCTGACCCAGGTCAAGGGTGTGCCCGCCGGACGGATCATCCTCTTCGGCCGCTCGCTGGGCGGCAGCGTCGCCGCACACCTCGCCGGCCGGGTCCAGGCCCGCGGCCTCGCGGTCGAAAGCGCGTTCACCTCCTATCCGGACATGGGCGCCAGGCTCTACCCCTATATGCCGGTGCGCCTGTTTGCCCGATTCCGGTACGACACGCGGGCCTGCATCCGGCAGGTCCGCTGCCCGGTGATGGTGGTGCACAGCAGGGAGGATGAGATCGTGCCGTTCGAGTTTGGCGTCCGGTTGTTTGAGGCGGCCAACGAGCCCAAGCGGTTCGTCGAAATCGCCGGTGGTCACAACGACGGGTTCCTGACCTCCAGCGACGCATACAGGGACGCCTGGATCAAGTGGCTGGAGTTCGTGGAACGCTGCGAGCCGGCCGACGCCGTCCACAAGATTTCATAACTGCTATTGGAGAGGCTCATGACTATCGCTCGAATCAGGCTCTTTCTGGTGGCATGGCTCGTTGTGTTCGCGTTCGACCCCGTCGGTGTGCGCGCCGATTGCGGCGTCTGGGAGAAGGTCGAGATCACGTTCCAATCGCAGAAGTCCTACGGCAACCCCTACACAGAGGTCTCGGTCTGGGTCGATCTCAAGGGCGGAAACGTCGAGCCCCAGGCGAAGACCCGCATGTGGGAGGTCATCCAGTGGCCATCCGGCGCGCAGATGCGGCATCTGGCCCGGTTCGTGCTCTCGGAGGGACGCGCGTACCAGAGTCTCGTGCCGCACGCCGAGCTTGTTTCGCCGAACCGTTCGGGCCCCGAGAAAGACTTCGTCGGCTGGGCGTACTGCGCCCGCACCGACGACAAGAAGCTCTTCCTCATCTACTTTGAAAAGGATTGTCCCCAGGCGAAGGTTTCCGGCGCCATTCCCGGCGAGTCCTATGACGCCACTTGGTTCGACCCGCGCACCGGCGCCCGGACGGAAGTCGCGGTACCCGATGCAGAGAGCGACGGCTCAATTCTTCTTCCGACCTTCCCCGACGGCTCAAGCAAATCCAACCTCGACTGGGCCCTGAAGCTGACCCTGGCGGGGAATTCCTGACCTTCTTCCTTGACCTCGATAAGTCCCATCCGGTATACTACATATCGGCAGACGGAGGGCCGGCAGGGTCGCCACATCATGCCTGTCGGCCCAGTGAGACCGCTGAAACGCCTGACGGTCATCGGGCAGGATGGGCTTCAGCCCATGCGCGTTCTGAATACGGGGGGTGGAGGATAGAAGATGATGGTGTCAAGACACACGGCAATCCTGCGGACAATCCCTTTCCTGATCGTGGTATGCTTTGTCGTTTTCCCCGCTGATGCCAAGTACAGCGGCGGGACAGGAGAACCGAACGACCCGTACCAGATCGCCACGGCCGCAGATCTGATCGCCTTGGGGAGCGAACCCAACGACTACGACAAGCACTTCATCCTGACCGCCGACATCGACTTGGACCCCAACCTGCCTGGTCGGAAGGTCTTCGATAAGGCGGTCGTTGCGCCGGATACGGACCGGGTCAAGTGGGACTTCCAGGGGACTCGTTTCACCGGCGTCTTTGACGGCAATGGTCACACGGTCTCGCATCTGATGATCAAGGGTAGCAGCTATCTCGGCTTTTTTGGCCGATTGGACGGCAAGTCTGAGGTCCAGAACTTGGGAGTAGTGGATGTCAACATAACCGGCTCAGGCTACCCCGTCGGCGGGCTGGTGGGGGAGAATAGTTATGACGCCCAAGTGACCCAGTGCTACAGCACGGGTGCTGTCAGCGGTACTACTGGACAGTACACGACGTGGGTGGGCGGGCTGGTGGGGGCGAACTACGGTACTGTGACCGAGTGTTACAGCACGGGTGTGGTCAGTGGCTATAGTGAGGTCGGCGGGCTGGTAGCGCGGAATTGGGGCGCTGTGACCTCCTGCTACAGCACCGGTGCGGTCACCGGGAACGACTGTGTCGGCGGGCTCGTGGGGGCCAACTCCGGCGCAGTGATCCAGTGCTACAGCACGGGTACGCTCAGCAGTCTAGGGTCCGTCGGCGGGCTGGTGGGGTACAACTGGATCGGTATTGTGACTGCCTCTTTCTGGGACATCGAGACCTCAGGCCAGGCGGCCAGCGAGGGAGGAACGGGCCTGACCACGCCGGAAATGCAGACAGCCAAGACGTACCGCGGGTGGACTGGGTGGGGGCCAGTATGGACAATCGATGCAGGCCGAGACTACCCCCGTCTGGCCTGGGAAGACATGCCGGGCGAGCCGATCGGCGGGCGGACGAGCGTCCAAGGCACAGGCACGCCCGACGACCCCTACCTAATCTATACGCCTGAACAACTCAACGCGATTGGGGTAAGCCCTTCCGAGTGGGACAAGCATTTCAGAGCCATGGCCGACATCAACCTGTCAGATTTCGATAGCAAAGCCGGTAGGCCCACTTTCAACATCATTGCCCCCGGTCGAGGCTGGGAGGAGCATAGTTTTATCGGTCTTCCGTTCACCGGTGTCTTTGACGGCAATGGCCACACCATCTCGCATCTGACACTGACGGGCGACGGGGGTCTGGGCCTCTTTGGCGGATTGGAATATGGAGGTGCGATTAGGAATCTGGGGGTAGTCGATGTCAATGTAACCGGTTCATATTATGTCGGTGGGCTTGTGGGGCACAACCGTGGTTCTGTGACCCACTGTTACAGCACGGGTGTGGTCAGTGGCTATAATGAGGTCGGCGGGCTGGTAGGGTTCAACGGTGGCACTGTGACCCAGTGCTACAGCACCGGCACAGTGATTGGCTCTAGAGGCGGTGTCGGCGGGCTGGTGGGGGAGAATAATTATGACGCCCAAGTGACCCAGTGCTACAGCACCGGCACAGTGATTGGCTCTGGAGGCGGCGTCGGCGGCTTGGTGGGGTCGAACGGGGCTGATGTGACCGGGTGTTTCTGGGACACGCAGACCTCAGGCCAAGCCACGAGTGCCGGGGGCACAGGCAAGACGACTGCCGAGATGCAGACAGCCAAGACGTTCCTTGACGCGGGCTGGGACTTCCTGGGCGAGACGACCAATGGGACGGAGGACATCTGGTGGATTCTTGAAGGGAAGGATTACCCGAGATTGGCCTGGGAGTTCTTCGCCTTCACTCCTGATCCGCAGAGCGGCGCGAAGGATGTCATTCAATCACCCACCCTGAGTTGGCTTGCCGGCAGAAGGACCGAGGCGCACGACGTGTACTTTGGCGAGGACAAGGCTGCAGTGGCTGATGCAACACGCGAAAGCCTGGGGATCTACCGCGGCCGATACTCGCGCGAGACGCGCGCGTACAATCCTGGTGCTCTCGAATTGGGCAAGACATACTACTGGCGAATCGACGAGGTCAACGAAGCCGATCCCAACAGCCCGTGGAAAGGCAACGTCTGGAGCTTCACCACGGGGGACTTCCTCCTTGTTTTGGATGACTTTGAGAGCTACACGGACGACCTCGATTCATGTGGAGTGATCTTTCAGACTTGGCTTGATGGATTGGGCTGGCTCAAGCCCGAGCCCAACTACCCAGGCAACGGTACGGGTTCGACAGTTGGCAATGAGAATCCGCCATGGGCCGAGCAGAAGATCGTGCATGGCGGCAAGCAGTCCATGCCGATGGACTACGACAATGCGAACTGGGCGTGGTATTCGGAAGCCGAGCGGACGTGGGGGACGCCGCAGAATTGGACGGTTGATGGTGCGGATACTTTGACGTTGTACTTCCGGGGTGAGCCGAACAACAGTCCAGAGCCGCTGTATGCGGGGATTGAGGATAGTGGCGGGCGGATGGCGGTGGTGGTGCACCCGGATGCGGAGGCGGTGCTGGCGAGCGAGTGGCAGAAGTGGCACATCGCTTTAGGCGAGGTGCGAGCGGCGGGCGTGGACGTGGCGGCGGTCCAGAAGATGGTGATCGGGGTCGGCGACCGCAACAATCCCAAGCCCGGCGGGACCGGGAGGATCTATATCGATGATATTCGGCTGACGAAACGGATGCCATAGACATCTGACAAGCCAGGGGAGAATAGGGACAGCAAGCGATTCAAACGGAGGACTAAGAATGAGTACGAGACGCTTCATGCAGACCGTTGCGGCGACAGCCGTGTTGTTTTTCTATCCCGCACTTGCCTCGGCCGGGGCGTACAGTCTGACGGTGGCAGGCGAGCGGCTTGAGTTCGTGCCGCAGCCGCAGAAGGGGTATGTCATCAAGCTGGCCGAAAAGGCTGGCGGCATCCATGCGTTGGCCGGGATATCCGCCCTCGATGCGGAGGGCGCCAGAGAGATTGGCGGCCTGGACCGCCACGGCGTCTGGACTGTGGAGAATACGGGGCCCGCTGAACGGAACGAAGATGCAATCCGCTCGCACAGGGCCAGCGGCCAAGTGGCCTACGCCGCACCATTGTTCTCATCGAATGGCGAGATAGTCGCCATCATCCCGGAGATCGTCGTACGCGTGAAGCCGGGCACAGACTCTGTGCAAGTCGGTGCCCTCTGCGAGAAAGCTGGGTGCCGGATCAAGAAGCGGATGGAGTTCACGCAGCAGGAGTACCTGCTTGAAGTCCTTGGGCCGGATGCGGAAGCTGTCTTCGCAGCCGTGGAGCAACTCGGCCGGGCCCCAGAGGTCGAATGGGCCTGCCCGAACACTGCATTCCGGCCAAAGCTCGCCAGCCAAGCTGTATCGAGCAACCGTGTTCCCAGTGACCGGTTGGGAATTGCCTCAGCAGGCCAAGACGCCAACACCCCCGGCGTGTTCCCGAACGACCCGTACTTCCCGAAACAGTGGCACCTGCACAACACGGGCCAGTCCGGTGGTACCCCCGGCGCAGATATCCGAGCTCCAGAGGCGTGGGAGATCACGACCGGAGACCCAAACATCGTGGTGGCCGTGGTCGACAACGGTGTAGATTCAAAGCACCCTGACTTGGTGAACAACCTTGTACGCGGGCACGATTTCCTTGATGGTGACGACGCGCCTGACCCCGCCAAACCCGGTGTTCCCATTGACGGGCATGGAACCTGTTGCGCGGGCATCATCGCTGCCGAAGGCAACAACAGTATTGGAGTCGCAGGGGTGACGTGGGGCTGTAAGATCATGGCCCTCCGAGTCAATCAGGGAGAAGGAGAGTGGGAGACAGATGAAACCAGAGCGACCGCGCTCCGATGGGCGGCGGTAAATGGCGCCGACGTACTCAGCAATAGTTACGGGGATGCGGCGCAGAAGCCCATCACTCACTCCGCCATTCTGGACGTAACGCGAGAAGATGGCATAGGCCGGCGTGGCAAAGGTTGCATTGTCTTATTCGCCTCGGGCAACAGTTATACATCCCTGGTATACCCCGCGAAGTATCCCGAGGTCATTAGCGTTGGTGCGACAGACCACAACGACATGCGGTGTTCCTACAGTTGTCATGGCCCCGAATTGGATATTGTTGCGCCAAGTGGATGGCAATTGACAAGCCAGGAGTGGACCGCTTCAAAGGGGCGAGGCGCGCTTTGGACGACGGACATCATCGGCCCCGAAGGACTCAGTTCGGCTCCCTTGAATGCCACCCCCGAGATAACGGACTATTTCGCGATCAACGGCACCTCGGGAGCTTGTCCCGTGGCGGCCGGTGTAGCGGCCCTGATCCTCTCCCTTGAACCAAACTTGACAGGTGCAGAGGTTCGGCATTTCCTGGAGCGGTCTGCGAAGGACCTGGGCGACCCAGGCAGGGACGACTACTACGGCTGGGGCCGGGTTGATGCGCGGGCGGCGCTGGATATGGTCCTGGCCAAGCGGGCAGACCTGAACAACGACTGGCAAGTGGACGAAGCGGATCGGGCCATTCTGATGAAGGCGATCGAGGTCAACGACCTCTCAGGCGATATTGCCCCTGCGGCCAAATGCGACGGCAAGGTGGATCAGCAGGACCTTGCCCTTCTAATGCGCTATATGGGGACGGTCATTCCGGAACTCGGATTGATTGCTCACTGGAAACTGGATGAAACAGAGGGCATGATCGCTCACGATATCGCGGGCAAGAAGGATGCTACTGTGATAGGCACTCCGCTCTGGCAGCCGGAGAGCGGCAAGGTGGGCGGGGCTATCCAGCTTGATGGCATCGATGACTATGTCAGCACCCCGTTCGTTGTGAACCCCGTCGACCAAGCATTCAGCGTCTTTGCCTGGATCAAAGGTGGTGGGCCTGGCCAGGCGATCCTCTCTCAAGTGGGCGGGGCCAATTGGCTGATGGCGGCTGATCCAGGCGGGGCGTTGATGACTGACCTGAAATTGGGCGGTCGACGGCCCCAGGCATTGACCTCTGCTTTCATCATCACGGATGGTGACTGGCACCGCGTGGGTCTCTCCTGGGATGGTTCAAATCGTATTCTCTACGTTGATGACATGGAGGTTGCGAAGGATACGCAGGCCAGCCTGCCAAGCTCGACCGGCGGCCTGTACATTGGAGCCGGCAGCAAGGTCGGCGCCGGCACCTTCTGGAAGGGCCTGATCGACGATGTGCGGGTCTACAACCGAGCGGTAGCGCCGTAGCACGCGATACCCACTTGGCCCAAAGGACAAGGGCTGGCATTTCCTTCGGGGAACCGGCCCTCTTCGTCATGCGCGAGCCGGACGTGGTTGGGGGGCATTCAGTAGTACATATCATCGTGGTTGTCCAGGTCGTCCCAATCGAGTGCATCGGAGTCATAGCCGTCATCTTCGTCTTTCTCCTCGGACTCGTGGAGATGGTCCAGGATTCGGTTGACCACCCTGCGGATGGCACGGGTATTCTCGCAGATTTCTTCAAGGGTTTGGATCGCCTTTTCGTTTTCAGATAGGTTTTCTTTTGATGTCATTTTGAAATGATAACGCAGAAGGAGTATATAAAGATTATTGCAATAGAAAATATCCAAAGAGAGGTATATATTGCAGAAGTGGGAAAGGGAGGGCCTTCACATCGGCCCTCCCTGGGTTCGCCTGCCTCATCTACGGGCAGGCCGCTGCAACACTCAGCTCCGAAGCCAACAGATTCAGTTGGATGTCAGGATCAGCGGGCAGTTGCCGCAAGATTTGGCGACCTGGTGAATTCATCAGGCCCACAGGAATGGGCACGGCTTTTCTGTCGTCTTCGAAAGGTAGTGGGGACACGGCTGGAACGGGAAGGCAAGGCCGACGTGCGTCCCTTCCGGAGGTAGTGCACATTGCGCATGCCTGCGCGAGCGTAAGCATGGCACCCCCGCCCAGGGCGACACCCGGCGCGTTCTGTTGGCACTGTATTCTCTATTTCAGCTCGATGGACCCGTTGCCCGATTCCAGGTGGATGGAGCCGGTCCCCTGACCGATCGTGCCGTGGATGTTCTCCTTATCGATCTCGCCGCTCATGGTGACGGGCCGGGCGGTGCGGACGGACCCGTAGCTGGTGGACAAGTGGACCTGTCCAGCGAAGGCGGGCGGGGCGGTGAAGGTGACGCTGCCGTAGCTACTCCTCACGTCGGCCTTCAGGTCCGGTGGGCAGGCGGGCGTGCACGTGACGTTGGCGCTGCCGTTTCCGGAGCGGGCGGCGAGGTCGCCGGTCGTGACCTGCCCGGCTTTAATCCCGCCGTACGAGGTGGACATCTCGATCCTTCCGGCCTGGCCATCGTCGAGCTCCACGTTGCCGTTGTTCGATTGCAGCTTGATCCGATCGCCTTTCACGTGAGCGCAGGCCACCGAGCCGTACGATGTATCGGCGTCGCAACTGCCGAACGAGGCATCGGTCAGCTCGATCCTGCCGTTAGTACTCTTGAGCGACAGGTCGCCATCGGAGTACCGGCGGCATGCGATTGAGCCGTAAGAGGTGTCGGCTTTGAGCGTGCCCTTGCAGTCGGCGATTGTGATCGAGCCGTTCGTGCTTCGCAATGTCACGCTCTTGCCGGCGATGGTGTTGCACGTGATGGACCCATACAACGTGTCGAGGTCCGTCGTGCCCTGAATATTGTCGGCCTTGATGGAGCCGTTAGTGCTCTTGCCGTTGACTGTCCCTTCGATGTCGGCTACGGTGATGCTGCCGTAACTGCTGTTGCAGTTGACGTTCATCCGCCCGGGCGAAGAGATCGTGTAGCTGACGCTGACGGAGCGGTTGTTCTTCAGGTCAGGCTTCCTGGCCCGCACCTTGAGCGTATCGCCGACCGGCTCCGCTTTGATTTCCACCTGCTCGGCCAATTCCCTTGCCTCTTCCTCCGTCGGTGCGTGTCCGGCGATCCGAGCCTCGATCTTGAACGTCTCCGTCTCGCTGCCGGTGACTGCAATGGACCCGAACTCGGTCTGGACATCGAGCACAGTGCTCGTGCCGCGCGGCGCCTCCTGCGTCGCTGTCCTTTCATACGTGACCTGGTTGGAGCTCCCGCCCCAGTTCGACAGATGGATTGTGCATCCGGGGGTCGCCAGTAGCGGCAGCACGCAGATGCCCAGCATTGCCTTCGAGTATGCAGAGCAGATTGCCATTTCGTTTTCTCCTATCCAGCAATTCAGCGGATCGTGATGGACCCGTTCTCGGTTCTCAGGCGGATACGGCCCTCGCCGGCACCGATGGTACCATGCAGGGACTTCTTGACCTCGCCCTGGACAGTGATGGGCAATTGTGTGTGAATCGAGCCGTCATTTGTACGGGCCTCGATCGCTGCGGATAAGCCGGGCGGCGCGACGAACGTGATGCTCCCATCCGAGGTTGTCGCATCGACGGTTGGCGCCCCCGGGGCCTCCGTTGCACATTCGATGTGGATCGACCCGTCGCCCGTATGCGATTCGATGCTCTGGGCGGCGACGCCGTTGCAGCGGATGCTCCCGTCGCTCGTGCGCAGCGTCAGGGAGTCGGCGCGGACATGATCGGCGGAGATCTCTCCATCCGAGGTGTGGGCTGTGATGGACTTGGCCGTGATGTCGCCGAGCCTGATGCGGCCATCGTTCGTCTGAAGGTCAAGCTGATCCGCCTGGGCCCGTGTACAAACGACCTCGCCGTCGGAGGTTTTGAGATTCACAGTGCCATTGACGTTCTCGGCGTGGATCCTGCCGTCAGCGGATTCGGCGTTGATCTTGCCGGTGATGCCCGCGATGTGTACCGCCCCATCGTCGGTCGCAAGTATGAGACTGGTCCGGCCGGGGACCTGCGCCCTCAGCGAGACGCTGGTGTATGCGTTGCCGGAGGTCGGCGGCCGATTGATGACGACCTCGAGCCTGTCGCCCGCTCGTTCCAGTTTCACCTCGACCCGCTCGGCCAGCTCCTGTGCTTGCTCCTCCGTTCCGGCATGGCCCGCGATGGTTGCCTCGACCTTGCACTCGGTGGTGTCGATCCCCTCGACATCGATCGAGCCGTCGTGGGTCCGGGCCGAGAATGTCGATCCGGCCTCCAGCGGCGCTGACAGCGACTCCCGCCGCTCATATCGGGCTGTCGCATCATTGGTGATATAGATGCAGGAACTGCCCGCCAGCAGCAGGCTTGACAACAGAGCCGCCAGTGCAATTCGCTTGTGCAATCCGTTCTTCATTCTCTCCCCTTTCCTTTGAATACCGGCCGTGCGATCCGAGCGGCCTCGCTGCATCACTGCTCGTCACTCGGGGCCTTTGCTGTCATCTTGTTCAGTTATCTCGACTATAGACCGCACGTATATCTGTGCGCGCTGGGGCACCGCATGTCAATGCCGGGGTCACAGAATAATGATGTCTATCCTGGTCCACAGTCGGGTGCAGTGCCGGCCGAGGGTGCGATCCGCCGGCTTCATTTCAGGATGGATTCCACGCTCCAGCCGCCCTTACCGGTGTTAGCGGCGACTCCCGGTGTTCCCGGCGCGGCTGTGAGGTTCAGATAGGAGTTCCCGTCGCGCGCCTCCAGCGTGAGGGTGTCGGCCGCGTTGGCCTTTCGGAATTCCCACCGTGAGACGCCGGACTCGGTAAAGGTAGCGGGAAGAACGCCGGAGACGGCAATCCGCTCGCGCCTGCGAATATAAAAGCCGGTGAATTGCGCGCCCTCCGTGCCTGTTAATTGCACAGTGACGGTTCTCTGAGGTGTATTTGCTGCGGCCTGTGAACCCTCGCTGCGGAAATTCAGGAACCTTACTGCCAGGATGGTAATAGCTGCGGCGGCTATCGCAGCAATTACCAGTATTCTTATACCTGGCATACAACTACGCGGCGGAATATTGTCCATACCGTTCACTCCTATGCCATTCACACTGGTCTGGCACACTGGCAGACCTCTACAAGGAATCAGTCGGGCCAGGGCAGCCGGGATTTCAGAATAGCAGAGACCTTCCGACCTTTCGAGCGATGATTCTACCTGCCGGCTGGTGCATTTGACGCACGGGGCGGCGGGGGCTATAATCACGGGTCGAGTAGTGCTTTCCCTGCCGGCATCAGTGCGGCAGGCGCGATGTGAGACCACAGGAAGTCAAAGAGGGTTTCATCAACGGACTGGACTATGATTGCAGGAATGACTGTCGCCGATCTTGTTCGACCTTCTGAGAAGAGGCTCGCCTGGCTGTATGATGCGGCCTTGATCGCGGGCGGCTCGATCGTCATCGCGTTGTGCGCCCAAATAGCAGTAGGGGGGCCCGTGCCAATTACTGGCCAGACATTCGCCGTGCTGATGGTCGGCGCGCTGCTCGGCCCGCGACGGGGGGTTCTGTGCGTGCTGACCTACCTGGCGGAGGGTTTGGCCAGCGTTCCGGTGTTTGCCCAAGGCGCGGCCGGTCCCGGCGTCCTTCTTGGGCCCCGGGGCGGCTACTTAATCGGTTTTGTCGCGGTGGCGTACATCGTAGGCACGCTGGCCCACCGGGGCTGGGACCGCCGGGCGGCAACAACCGTCTTGGCGATGCTCGCCGGCAGTATCGCGCTGTATGTGTGCGGCCTGACGTGGCTGTTCCTCCTGGCCCACATATTCGCCCGGCCTTTGGGCAGCGGCGTGCTGGCAGTCGGCCTGTACCCGTTCCTGGCCGGCGACGTGCTGAAGATCGCTTTAGCCGCGGCCCTGCTGCCCTCCGGCTGGAAGTTAATTCGCTATTTTCAGTTTGATAAATCCCCCGGCATGCGGTAGAATAAGCCACTGTCCAGAGCAGTATCACTGGGGAATAGTGTAATGGTAGCACAAATGACTCTGGATCATTTAGTCAAGGTTCGAATCCTTGTTCCCCAGGTTTCGGCAGAGGGAGGTCTTCCTTGCCTCCGGGCTCACTGACAATCCTTGCGAATCCGTGATTCAGATCGGCGGGTCTGTCGCCGATTTCGTTCTTTCGGGGGTGCGGGCCTGCGAAACTCCACAGGCTGAGGCCGCCCGTTGCGTGCATGCGAAACGAGGCTAAGGGTTTGAAAGGGCAAGGAAATGAAAACCGCGAGAATTGGGGCGATCCTGGTCTGTGTGCTGGCTCTGGCGGCCCAGGTGTGCGCCCAGAACGGGCAGGTCAAGTTCCGGGGGACGGTGGCCACCGCGGAGGTCAACAACGTCATGCCGATCTGCTACGGGGACTACTATGTGGCCGTCACGGTGGATCAGGTCCTGGAAGATCCTAACGGGGTTCTCGACAAGGTCAGGTTCTCATTCGATTTCACCGGGGCATCGGGCGATCCTAACATAACGCTGACCAGGCTCTACTCGCTTCAGGTCTGTTACAAGGAGCCGCTGGGCCTGGCGCCGGGCGAGACCGTCGAAATCAACGGCTGCTTTTGGGGAGGCACCTGTCCCAAGCAATATTGCCAGCGTGTCCAGATCCTGGCCAAGACCGATTACATCAGGCGGTTCACAGGGTTTGGGGACAATGACTGGATGGTTGAGGGCGATACCATGTACTCGATCCCGCCGGGCAACGTGGGCATCGGGACCAAACACCCCAGCGAGAAACTGCACGTGGTCGGAAACGTGCTCGTACAGGGCGCATCGCCCGCCTGGCTCAGGCTGATGAGTGCCCTGGGAGACGACGCCGGGATCAGCCTCACCGCGTCGGGGGCCGGCGTCAATACCTGGGAGATCCTCCGCGAAGGCGCCTCTTCCGATCTCCAGATCCGCGAGAGCTTCCCGTACCCGCCCTTTGAACGGGACGCGGTGACCGTCAAAGCCAGAACCGGCAACGTTGGGATCGGCACGAAGCAGCCGACCGAGAAGCTGCACGTCATGGGCACCGCGCTGATTGAAGGACAGGGCGCGGGGCAGTTCGACGAGGCGCTGCACGTGGTCAAGGAAGGCGCGGGCAGGCAACTCGTGGCATACTTCGCGAACCCGAAGGATGGCGACGCAGAAGTGGATATCCAGCTCGGCGGGGGCAAGCTGCTGCCGTGGGGCTGGAGCATCCGGGGGGCCAACGGCATGCTCACGATCAGCAACATCGCCGTGTTGCCGCCTCCTCTGAATATCACCAGTACGGGACATGTCGGCGTCGGCGACACCAGTCCGGAGTACCGCCTGGAGTTGCCGAACACCGCCGACGCCGATGGGCAGGGTCGGGCCAACGCGTGGAAAACCTACAGCTCGCAGCGATGGAAGACCAACGTCAGGACTATCGATCACGCGATGGACAAAGTCGCTCGACTCCGGGGCGTGTACTTCGACTGGCAGGGACAGGGCAAGCACGATATTGGCCTGATCGCCGAGGAAGTCGGCCGGGTGGTCCCGGAGGTCGTGGACTATGAGGCCAACGGGACGGACGCCACGGCCCTCGCCTACGACAGGCTGGTGGCCCTGCTCGTCGAGGCCGTCAAGGAGCAACAGGCCAGAATCGACGAGCTGGAGCAGGCTGTTGCGCGGAACAAGCAACTGGAGCAGCGACTCGACGCCCTGGAGCGCCTGATCCAGCAGCCGCAGGCCCCGCCTGTCAATCGCTGACATCGAATCTCGCTCAGGAGCGCACGGACGGGGAGTCGCTGCATCGCTTTCCATATGCTGAGAGAACGAAACCTCATTTCCGAGTGGTTTCTTCATGCCGGGGGTGCCATGCTTACGCTCGCGTAAGCATGTTTCTGTCCCGGTGAACCAAGCATGTCCACGCAAGCGTGGACATGGCACCCGCTTGCCTTTGACACATTCCCCTGGGCGTCCCTCTGTGACCTCCCGACCGGGTGGCAGCGTCAAGCGCAGCTTGGCGATGGCCTTGCACAGATGCAGTAGAAACCATCGCCAAGGCCCTCGGCCTTGACGCTGCCACCCACAACTTCATGCTTGCTCTGCCACAATCCTGTCGTGCACCCCCGGCGTGCTCGTCGTCCAGTTGCTGCTTGCTATCAGGGGCGGCGGCCGGTAGCATACTGCCCGCGCTTCGGGTGAAGCGGAACTGAGTCTGTCGTGAAACAGGAGTGCTTGGATGATAGAGATTGTGCATATGGGTGTCGGGCCGCTGGGCCAGATGATGGTCAGGTCGGCCGTGGCGCGGGGGAACTTCCGCATCGTGGCGGCCGTAGATACGGACCCCGCCAAGATCGGCAAGGACCTTGGCGAGCTTTGTGGGATCAAACCGCTCGGCGTCACCATCTCGGGAAACCTCAGTGACGCGGTCAAGAGGACGCCGGCCCGCGTGGCCGTGGTCACTACGGTCAGCAGCCTGGCGGCATTTGAGCCGCAGGTCGTGCAGCTCGCGAAGGCGAAGCTCCACGCCGTCTCCACGTGCGAGGAGCTTTCGTTCCCGTGGCGCACCCAGCCTGAGTTGGCGAAGCGGATCGACAAAGTCTGCCGTGACAACGGAATCGCCTGCGTTGGCACCGGCGTCAACCCGGGCTACTTGATGGATTTCCTCCCGACCGCGCTGACCGGCCTGTGCCAGAAAGTCACCGGCGTGCGGGTGTGGCGGATTCAGGACGCCTCCATCCGCCGGGTCCCGTTCCAGCAGAAGATCGGGGCCGGCCTGACCCCGGCGGAATTCGAGGCCAAGCGCAAGGCGGGCACCCTGAGGCACGTCGGCCTGTCGGAATCGATGGATTACATCGCGGCCCGGCTTGGCTGGAAGCTCGACCGCTCGACGGAGAGCCTTGAGCCGGTGATGGCCGAACAGACCGTCACCTCCGGCTACAAGCCGATCAAAAAGGGAATGGCCCGCGGCGTCCGCCAGGTGGGACGGGCGTTCGTCGGCGATAACGAGGTAATCACGCTGACGTTCCAGGCCGCCGTCGGCGAGGCGGAATCGTATGATGAAGTGCGCATCGAAGGCGAGCCGGCGTTCTCCTCAAAGATCGCCGGAGGCATCAACGGCGACATCGCCACCTGTGCCGTCACGCTGAACACCGTCCGGTCGATTCTCGCCGCCGCCCCCGGCCTGCGAACGATGGCCGACCTTCCCGCCCCATCCTGGTTCACCGAAGAGAATGAAAAGATAGCTTCGGACCGCTCGTAGGGTGGGTCCTTGACCCACGCGGTTATCCAGGCAACACGTCCCTTGACGCGTGGGTTGAGAACCCACCCTACATGTTGACGCCATGCTTTTTCGGAAGAGCGAAGCAATCCGATAGTCGGACGATATCTGGAATAAGGTATTTGAAGGTCAGATTCTCTGCTTTTTCGCCACGTCTTCGAGACATCGGACGATCAGGGAGGTCCAGCCGGTCTGATGGCTGGCGCCGAGGCCCCGGCCGGTCTCCGCGTCGAAATACTCGTGGAAGAGCAGGGGTTCCTCTTCCTCGCACGGCCCGGGGAACTTCGGGTGCGCGGGGCGGTCGCCCTTCTCGTCGGGCAAAAAGAGGTGGGTCAGCCGCTTGGATAGCTCGAATGCCACTTGCCCCAGCGTGATCATGTTGCCCGAGCCCGTCGGGAATTCGACCTTCAGCGACTGGCCGTAGAAGAGATCGTATCGCTGCAACGCTTCGATCAGCAGGTAGTTGACGGGAAACCACACCGGCCCTCGCCAGTTCGAATTGCCGCCGAAGAGTCCCGTCCGCGATTCGCCCGGGGAGTACTCGATCTTGTGATCGGCGCCGCCCATAAGGAAGTGCACCGGATTGTCCTTATACGCCCGCGACAGGGACCGGATGCCGTAGGGCGACAGGAATTCATTCTCGTCGAGCATATAGCGGAGCACCCGTTTGAGCCGGTCGAGCGACGGAATGGCCAGCAGGTACCGGCGGCCACCGTCCTTGCTTCGCGACTCCATGTAGGAGATGAGCTGGGCCAGGTCCCGGCGGTTATTCAGGAACCAGTCCATTCGCTTCTTGAATCCTGGCAACTGGTCGATTGTCTTCTGGTCGACGATCTCGGCGGCAATCACCGGCAGCAGTCCGATGAGCGAGCGCACCTTGAGCGGCCAGCTCTCGTTCTTGCACTTGATGTGGTCGTAGTAGAAGCCGTCGGTCTCGTCCCACAGGCCCGTGCCGCCGAGGGTATTGGTCGCACTGGCGATCATGACGAAGTGCTCGAAGAACTTGGAGGCCATGTCCTCGTACGCCCGCTCCTTGTGAGCCAGCTCCAGCGCCATCGAGAGCATGGTGCCGCAGAAGAAGGCCATCCAGGCGGTGCCGTCGGCCTGCTGGAGGTATTCGCCGCTGGGCAGCGGCTTGGAACGGTCGAACAGCCCGATGTTGTCCATGCCCAGGAAGCCGCCGGAGAAGACATTCTTGCCGGAGGGGTCCTCGCGGTTGACCCACCACGTGAAGTCGAGCAGCAGCTTCTGGAACGCGCTGGCCAGAAACGCCCGGTCGCGCTTGCCTCGCGGGGCAGCGATCTTGTACACGCGCCAGCAGGTCCATGCGTGCACCGGCGGGTTCACGTCGGAGAAGTTGAACTCGTAGGCGGGCATCTTGCCGCTCGGATGCATGTACCACTCGCGCAGGAACAGCACGAGCTGTCTCTTCGTGAAGTCCGGGTCAATCCGGGCAAAGGGGAGCATGTGGAAGGCAGTGTCCCACGAGGCGAACCACGGGAACTCCCATTTGTCCGGCATCGAGAGCACGTCGCGGCTGAACAGGTGCCACCACTCGGCGTTGCGTCCATCTTTGCGGCCGGCCGGCGGCGGAGGCATGTTCGGATCGCCGTCCAACCAGTCCTCGACGGCGTAATGGTAGAACTGCTTGTTCCACAGCAGTCCCGCGTATGCCTGCCGCGCGATGGACCGTGCCTGCGGCCCAAGGTTGGCGGGGATGATTTTGCGATAAAAAGCATCCGCTTCTCTGATCCGCTGCTCGAAGGTCTCGTCGAAGCCGGCGTCGAACGGATCTCCAACGCCCTCGGTGTCCGCATAGAGGCGCAGCCTGATTTGTGCCTGCCCGCCGCCGGCGATCTGCAGACGATAGTAGGGGGCCGCCTTCGTGCCCCGGGCCTTGTCGCTGACGGCCGACCGGTTGTCCTTGATCACATATTCGTGGAAGGCGTCCTTCACGTAGGGCGTGTAGCCGGCGACGTGGAACAGCCGCTGCGTGTTGGTCTCATTCTCCGTGAACAGCACTTTCGGGGACTGGCCCTCCGGGTCCGGTCCGATGGCGAAGAGGAACCGGCCGAGCGTCTCATGTTCGGCCAGCAGCATCGACGCGTTGACTTGCCCGATATTTGGCTTCGTCGTGCAGTCCTCGTGCTTGCAGCCCCAAATCCAGGTATTGCGAAACCACAATGTTGGCAAAAAGTGCAGCAGCCACTCGCGGTCGCTCCGGTTGTGCACGGCGATCCGGATCAGGGTATCGTTGTCGGAGGCCTTGGCGTACTCGATGTAGACATCGAAGTACCGGCAGTGGTCGAAGATGCCCGTGTCGAGGATCTCGAACTCCGGCTCGTCCCTGCCCCGCCGGGCGTTCTCCGCGATGAGCTGCGTGTAAGGAAACGCCTCTTGCGGATACCGGTACAATCCTCGCATGTAGGAGTGCGTGGGCGTCGAATCGAGGTAGTAATACAATTCCTTGACGTCTTCGCCGTGATTGCCCTCGCGATTGCTCAGGCCGAACAGCCGCTCTTTCAGGATCGGGTCCTTGCCGTTCCACATCGCCGGCGCGAAGCACAGCCGGCACTCGCGGTCGGTGAATCCGAGGATGCCGTCTTCGCCCCAGCGGTACGCCCGGCTGCGTGCTACGTCGTGCGGGAAATACTCCCAGCACGACCCGTCCGGCGAATAATCCTCGCGCACGGTCCCCCATTGCCGCTCCGAGAGGTACGCCCCCCAGCGTTTCCAGTTCTTCTTGCGTTCCGCATCCTCCCGCAGCCGATTCATCTCGGCGTTTGCTGCATCCATCGCGCTCATGGCACTGTTCTCCCTGGTGCATTCAACTAGTTGCCCACCGATACTACCCAGCCCGGTTCAACGGCGTCCTAGGGATTCTACTGCCTTGGCGGATCGTGCTGCAAGGTGTCAGGCGGTGCTCAGGGACTCCTGCTTGCGGGCCAGCAGCGCGAAGAAGCTGCCGAGAAGCATGGTAATCGCGGTGCCGAGGACGATGAGCCAGGTCCAGCCCAGCGGCAGCATCTCGGCTTTGATCAGGAATAGCAGCACGGTGCAGATCAGGGTGCTGATGAGCATGGCGGGGATGTTGGCGAGGTTCGCCTTCTGGCGGGTGAGCAGGCCGAGCAGGAAGACGCCGAGCATCGGGCCGCCGGTCAGTGCGTAAATCTGGAAGGCGAACCAGAGGATATTCTCCACGGGCGAGCAGGCGGCGGCGATCCCCGCGAGGATCAGGCCGAAGCCGGCGACGCAGAAGCGCGAAACGAGCAGATAGTGCCGCTCGTCGGCCTGTTGGCGGATCAGCGGGCGGTAGATGTCGCGGACAAACGAGGTGGTCAGCGAGTTCAGCGGCGAATCGACGCTGGCCATGACGATGGCCCCGAGCATCAGGCCCTTGAGGCCCGCCGGCAGGACCGTGCGGGCAAAATGCGGCAGAATCGTCTTCAGCTCCTGCGGCAAAGCCAGGTCCGGATGCTGGCGGTAGAAAACGAACAGGAGCGTTCCGATGAGCAGATACAGCCAGTAGACGGGCAGGACCGTCAGGATCGTGGCGATGATCGTCTTCTGGCTGCTCCTCCGGGTCTTGACCGTCAGGAGTCGCTGAACCATTTCCTGATCCGCGCCGAAGGACACGAGACCGGTGAAGAGTCCGCCGATCACGCCCGCCCAGAACGTGCCGGCGTCGTTGAGGTTCAGGGCGAAGTTGAACGTGCTGAGCCGGCCCGCTTGGCCGGCGGTCTGCAGGGCCGGGATCAGGCCGCCGTCGATGTGCCGCAGCAGGTAGCCGACGACGAGCACGCCGCTGACGATAAAGAAGACTGCCTCGTACGCGCCCGTCCAGACGAGAGCCTTGATGCCGCCGAAGGCGATGAAAAGGATGCTGACAGCCGTGAATAGCGCCAGCGTCGCTCCGAGGGGCCAGTCCATAATCAGTCCCACGGCCATGCAGGTGGCGTAGAGCCGCACGCCGGAAGCGATCAGGCGAGTGACTAGGAAGTAGATCGAGCCCGTATACTGCGTGGCCGGGCCGAATCGGTGGCCGAGGAACTCATAGATGCTCGTGCAATTGCACTTGTAAAAGGCCGGAACGAAGAGAAACGCCACGATCAGCCGGGCCAGCGCCAAGCCGATCAGGAACTGAAACCAACGCCAGTCCTCCGTGAACGCCGTATGCGGCATGCCGACGAGGGACAGGGCGCTGATCTCCGTCGCCACGAACGACAGGCACGCCACGACCCAGGGGACTCGCCGGCCGCCGAGGAAGAAATCCTCCGTGTCTTTCTCCTCCCGCCCGAAGATGTAGGAGATGACGAACAGCAGCACCACCGCCCCGGCCACGATCGTGCCGTCGAGTCCGCTCAATGAGCCGGCCAGGTTTTGAGTGATCGTGTCCTCGATGGTTCTTTACCCTTCATTCTATCAGTCTGCTACACCCCACCTGCGAAGCTGACCCTAGAATTCGAAATTCGAATCTCGAAATCCGAAACAAATTCAAAGCACGAAATCCGAATGATAGAAATGCTCTCGCTGTGCGAAGCCTGCGTTTCGAATTTCGTAGCTTTCATCATTCGCATTTGTTTCGGATTTCGAGTTTCGTGCTTCGGGTTTTTCTGCCGGAGCCTTCTATGGCCTTTCGTAAGGACTGGTTGCATTCGTTGAGGATTCGCGTCGCGCCCTGCAGATCGACGTTGCGAAAGTGCATGACCACCGCGGGCTTCAGTCTTTCGTCAGCCCGTTTGAGCAGGGCCCTTGCCCTGGCCCGCGAAAGGCCGGTCAGCTCCATCACGATCCGCACCGAGCGGTCGCGGAGCTTGTTGTTCACGGCCCGCAGATCGACCATGAGATTGCCGTAGACCTTGCCGAGCTTGATCATGGCGGTGGTCGTGAGCGTGTTGAGCACGAGCTTCGTGGCGGTGCCCGCCTTCATTCGCGTCGAGCCGGTGACGATCTCCGGCCCGACCACCGGATTGATGACGATCTCAGCGGGGATGACTCCGACCGCCTCCGGCGCGCAGGTTACGCAGATCGTCTTTGCCCCGATTCGCCGGGCCCGCTGCAGGGCGCCGCGCACGAACGGCGTCAATCCGCACGCCGCCAGACCCACCACGACATCCTTGCTGCTCACGCGCCTCTTGTCGATAGCCTTCGCGCCGTCGTCGGGGTGGTCCTCGGCCCCTTCAATGGAGCGCACCAGTGCTCGTTTGCCGCCGGCGATGATGCCCTGGATCATGGAAGGCTTGACGCCGAACGTCGGCGGACATTCCGAGGCGTCGAGAACTCCGAGCCGGCCGCTCGTCCCCGCGCCGACGTAGAACAGCCGTCCGCCCGCGAGGAATCGCTCGACGATCGCGTCGATGGCCTCAGCGATCCGCTCTCGCTGCGAGCCCACCGCCTGCGGCACCGTCCGGTCCTCGGAGTTGATCAGATCGACGATTTCCAGCGTGGACATGCGATCGACGCCGGCACTTCGCGGGTTGCGTTTCTCCGTCGTTGGCAGATTTCTGCGAGTTGTCATCGCCCCGGCACGATCTTTCCCATAACCACCGGCTCGCTCGCCCCCGTCACGCGGGGCAGGTTGTTGGGCACGCCTTTGATCGTGGCGTACGCCAGGATTGCGAACGAGACAGCTTCTTTTGCATCCACGTCGATCCCGAACTCATCGGCCGAGCGGATTCTAACGCCTTCGAGAGCGGAGTGCAACATCTGCACGAGCGTCGCATTGTGCGCCCCTCCGCCGCAAAGGATCATCTCATCGGGCATTGCCGGCAGGAACTTGCGGTAGGCCGATGCGATGGTCGTGGCGGTAAACGCCGTCGCCGTGGCAACGACATCCTCCGGCATCAGGCCCTCCTTGCGGGCCTTGCCGTAGAGCCACTCGCAGTACTGCTGGCCGAACTGCTCGCGGCCGGTGGACTTCGGCGGCCGACGCCGCAAGAACGGATGCCGCAGCATCTCCAGCAGCAGCGGCTCGTGCACTGTGCCCCTGGCCGCCGTGGCCCCGTCGCGGTCGTACTGGCGCCTGCCCCTGGTGATCAGCCGCATCATGCCGTCAATCACCATACCCCCCGGCCCCGTATCGAACGCCAGCACATCCCCTTGCCCCTCATTCGTACGGGACTCGCCCTTTTCCTCGCCGGAGTCGTGGCGAGGGCGTCCCGCCCTTGCGTCTCGTCCATAGAAAGGGGACATTCTACTTTTTTCTCCTTCGCTTATCTCACGGGGTAGCTGTCGCCTGGAAAAGTAGAATGTCCCCTTTCTCTCTTGTTGGGGATCGTGCGAGGGCGCGCGACCTACTCTACTGCCGCCCAGGGCAGGCAGAAAGGTCACGTTGGCGATGCCGCCGATATTCTGCACGGCTCGGATTTTCCGCCGGTCGCTGAAGAGGATGTAGTCGGCGTAGGGCACGAGCGGGGCGCCCTCGCCGCCGGCGGCCATGTCACGCGGCCGAAAGTCGGCGACCGTGGTGATTCCCGTGCGCTGGGCGATCACAGACGGCTCACCGATCTGGAGCGTGGAGCGCACGGCCCGGCCCGCGTACCGGCCGCCGTTGGGATTGTGGTAGATCGTCTGCCCGTGCGAGCCGATCAGGTCGAGGGAATCGAGCGGAATGCCGCTGTGCTCGCAGAGTCTGACCACCGCCTGGGCGAACACCTCGCCCAGCACGTGATTATAGTGGCAAATCTCGTCGAGCCTCGCCGACTCCGGCTGGCACAGCCGCAGCACTTGCTTCCGCAACGCCGCCCGATACGGGTACGTCTCGAACGCCGCGACCCGCACCCGGCGCTCGGAGATATCGACAATCGCCGCATCGACCCCATCCGCCGAGGTCCCCGACATCAGCCCCGCCACCCGCAGACTCTTCTTCGATTCTACCTGTGCCGTCATGCCACTCACTGCCATCTTGCTCCTGCTATGCCAAAACTATCCAGCGCGATCAGATTATAGCCATCTGCCAAACTAGTCGCATCCGAAATGTAGCTGCGGTCGCGTGGCGGACGTGATAAAGCCACGGAGTGTGCAGAGATCCCGGAGAGCGTGCCCAATATCTTGTACTCCGGCGCGTCTGTCGCGGTGAGCGCCGCCCACTGATTTCGTGTGTCAAATCATTCTTGCCGCACCCTGTATATGAGATGGTTGCGGCGTGGGAATGAGGTTTACATGGGTCTCGCGGCGCGATATGAATAGGCGGTCGCGTTTTGGTTATCTGGAGAACGGTGTGTCGCAGGCGAAAGAACGGGCCAGGGCGTTTGTGGAGGGGGAGAAGGCGTTTCGGCTGGGCGACCTGCTGACGGAGTCGTTCCATCCGAAGACGCGCGAGCTCTCGCAGACGATGGAGCGGGACATTGTCGCGGGCCTCCGCCTGCTGCAATCGGTGGACGACGATATCCCGCTGGCTCTGGAGCGGATCTTCGCGCAGGAGTCCTTCGGACAACTCGTCGAGGCCCTGCGCGAGGCGATGCTTGCAGGGCATCGAATCTTCTTCACCGGCTGCGGGGCGACGGGCCGGCTGAGCATCCTGCTGGAGGCCGCATGGCGCGAATTTTGTCGCAATGCGGGGGCGGGCGATCCCCAGGCCGTGAATGCGGGTCATGCGTCCCTTCGACAGGCTCAGGGCAGACTTCCGCGCGATACGTCCGGACAAGCGGGGACACTTGCCCCGCGGGAGGACCTGTGCTTCAGCGTCATGGCGGGCGGCGACTTCGCTCTGATCAAGTCGGTGGAGGGGTTCGAGGACTTCCCCGATTTCGGCCGGCACCAGCTCAAAGAGGCGGGCGTGCAGCGGGGCGATGTCGTCGTCGCGATCACGGAGGGCGGCGAGACGCCGTTCGTCATCGGCACCGCCTGGCAGGGACTCGACGCGGGCGCGAAGGTCTTCTTCGTCTATAACAATCCGACCGATCTGCTTCGCCGCCACGTGCAGCGGTCCCGAGAGGTCATCGACGAACCGCGAATCCAGAAGCTCGACCTGGCCACCGGGCCCATGGCGATCACCGGCTCGACCCGCATGCAGGCCACGACCACCGAGCTGCTCGTCGTCGGCGCCGCACTCGAAATGGCGCTGGCAGGGTGTGCCGCGCACGCCGCTTCCGCCGACCGTGCGAAATCTGATAAATCTACGGGGCATGCTTACGCGAGCGTGAGCATGGCACCCGGGCCAGATCACGTTGGCCGTGAGAAATCGTGGTGGGCAGAGCCCACTCTGCGTGAGGCGGGACGGTCCACGCGGCAATACCAGCAGCTCTTTGAGCAGTTGCTGAACCAATTGTCGGCGCCGGACACGGTGGATGCGATGGCCCGCCTCGTGCGATTTGAAGAGTCGCTGTATCGGCAACACGGTTTGGTGACATACGTCGCCGATTCGGTCCTGCTGGACGTGCTGACCGACACGACGGAGCGGGCGCCGACGTTCATGCTCCCGCCGTTCCGCAAGAGCGGCGACACGGTCTCGCCCGTGTCCTGGGTCTTCGTCAAGAATCCCCACCTGTCGAGCGAAGAGGCCTGGCGCCAGATGCTCCAGCGGGAGCCCCGGGGCCTGACGTGGGGCCCGCAAGTCTACAGGCAACTGAACGCGCCGCAGGCTATTCAGGCCAATCCCCCAAAGCTCGACAACGACGAAATATACAGGTTTCGGATTGGCAACGAGCCCGACCCTTCGCGTACGAATGCCCCGGATTCCGCCCTGGTGTTCATCGATGTCCGAGGAAACGATGTACACGGCACACCGTGCGGTCCACTCAATCATCAATCATCAATCATCAATCATCAATTCAAACGGACTGCCGCGATTACGGTCGGGCAGCAGGGGGCTCCGCCGGCCGTGGATGAGCACTTTCATTTCCCGTGCGATCTGCCGGCCTCGCCGCTGCGGCTGTGGGAGCACCTGGCGATCAAGCTCATTCTCAACACGATCTCGACCGCGGCGATGGTCCGCATGGGCCGGGTCATCGGCAACGCCATGGTCTGGGTCTCGCCGAGCAATAAGAAGCTGATCGACCGCGGCACTCGCCTGATCGCGCTATCCACCGGCTACAGCTACGAGCGGGCATGCGAGGCATTGTTCGAAGCGATCGAAGAGGTCGCCCGCCGGTCGCAGTCCGGCGAGGAAGTCCCGTCGCCTGTCGCGCTGGCCATCGAACGAATCCGAGCCGGCGAGAAGGAGAAAGCCAGATGATCGATGAGCTCGAAGCACGAAACTCGAAATGCGAAACGAGCACGAATCTCGAAACTCGAAATGCGAAACAAGCAAGAATGACCGAAATCGGAGATTCAAGACACCCGAGTCTCGCGTCGAGAGCGTCTCCGTCATTTGAGCTTTCGTGCTTTGGGTTTGTTTCGGATTTCGGATTTCGGATTTCGAGTTTCGCCGTTGCGGCGATCCTGCTTCTGTGCCTCATGCCGGGTTGCCAGACGGATCAGCAGCGGGCGGATCGCACGCGCCTGGCCCCGATCGACGGCATCGTCGCGGAGGAGATCCAGGCGGGTCATCTGCCCGGGGCGGTGGTGCTCGTCGGGCGCGGCGACCGCGTCCTCTACCACAAGGCCTTCGGCCTCGAGGTGGCCGAGCCGTTCTGCGAGACCATGCAGAAGGACACCATCTTCGACATGGCGTCGCTGACCAAGCCGCTCGCGACGGCGACGGCCGTACTGATCCTCGCGGATCGCGGCCGGCTCGACGTGAACGACCTCGTCTCGCAATACCTGCCGGCCTTCGCGTGCAACGGCAAAGAGCAGGTCCGCATTCGGCACCTGCTGACCCATACTTCCGGGCTACCTGCCTACACCGACGCCAACGACCTGCGGACCCGATTCGGCGAGTCCTGCCCTGAGCAGGTCATCGAGACGATCTGCAACCTCAAGGCGCTGAATCCGCCCGGCGAGCAATTCCGGTACAGTTGCCTCGGGTATATCACCCTGGCGAGGATCGTCAAGATCGTCTCGGGCCAGGACATCCGCGAGTTCAGCCGGGACAACATCTTCCGCCCGCTGGGCATGAAGGACACAGGCTTCACGCCGCCCGCCTCGCGCTGCGGGAGAATCGCCGCGACGGAGATCGTCAACGGCCAACTGCTGCGGGGCACGGTCCACGATCCCCTCGCCCGGCTGATGGACGGCCTGGGCGGCAACGCGGGCCTGTTCTCCACCGCCTCGGACCTGTCGATCTACTGCCGCATGCTCCTGCACGGCGGCGTCTGGAACGGCCGGCGAATCCTCAGCCCTGCCGCCGTCCGCATGCTGACGACGGAGCAGTCGCAGGGCCGGGCCTTCGGATTCGACCTCTCCTCCGCCTACGCCTGGGTCAAGGGCCCCAACGCCTCTCGCAACGCCTTCTGTCACACCGGCTACACCGGAACCAGTCTCGTCTGCGACCCGGACACCGGAATCTACCTCATCCTCCTGACCAACAGCGTGCACCCGCACGACAAAGGCGCCGCCAAGCCCATCCGCCAGAAACTCGCCGCCCTCGTCTTCCCCCCGCCGTCGTGAGACTTGAGCGTAAGAACGGAAGAAGGTGAGAAGAAGGCAGCCCGTAAGGTGCGCGCCGCACACCGATTCATTCTGATTCTTCCCGCGTGTTTCACTCGCCCAGGGCATACAGATGACCCGCTGTTCGCAAGTAGATCCTGTTTTCGACTGCCGCCGGAGTGGCAAAGATCTGCTCTTGGAAATTGTTCCTCGCCAGGACCTTCAGCTCGTTATCGGCCTGGATGATCGTGACGACGCCCGGGACAGAGGCAACGACAATCTTGTCGCCCGCGGCAACGGGTGAAGCGATGTATTGACCCGGCGCCCCGATTCGTTCGCGGAACAGTTCCTTGCCGGTCGAGGCCTCCAGGCAGGTGAGCAGGCCGCCGTCCCGCAGGAGGTAGAGCTTTCCCCGGCAGTAAAGCAGCGACGGCGTCTCGGGAATGCCGTGATGAATTTCCCAGGCCACGTGCGATTCACGGGCATCCTTTGTCGCTCCGGGACGGATGGCCACCAGGGTCGGCTGGCTCAGGGCGGCGAAGCCTGACATCGTTTGCATCCACTCCTCTTCACTGATGACCCCGTTCCTGTCGTGGTCGAACATTCTCAGGAGACTGTCCATGTCCCTGACCGGCAGCCCATAACCGGGATTGTCTTTGGGCAACTCCGGCCGCTGGATGAAGGCAAAGCCCACTGTCATTTCGTCGCGCTGGATTTGGCCATCGTGATTCCGGTCGAACTCCTCGACGGTCGTCTTCCAGGTTGCCGCCGCATCCAGCTTGTTATCCCCGCGTCCGCCCAGGGCCGCGGTGCCGGCGAACAGGAGCCCGTCGCCCGTTACGGGAATACCGACTGTCTCATCTGAGAAGCCCCCGGCCCACCAGATCTCTTCGCCGGTGGCCGGATCATAGGCGGTCAGCCGTTTGGAACCCAACACGACAAGCTCGTCCACCTCGCCGTGGCGGAAGATCATGGGCGTTGACCAGCCGGCCCTGAACAACGATCTTGGCTGCTCCCAGGCCGTCTCGCCGGTGTCTCGCTGGACCGCCAGCAAACGGGAGGAACCGCCATCGCCGTCGAGAACCAGAATCACTTTGTCGTGATACAATATCGGCGAGGTCGCGACTCCATACTTGCTTTCCGGCGTGTCGATCTTGCGCTGCCAGACCTCGTTGCCCGCATGGTCGTAACAAAGCAGCCCGTAGGTCCCGAAATAGACATACACGTGGTTTTCATCTGCGACCGGCGTAGACGAGGCGGCGTTATTCAGCGGATGAAATCTTCCTTGTGTCTGGGCCTGAACGACCTTCCGCCACAGGATTCTGCCGTCTTCGCGATCGATGGCCAACGCAATGAGCCCCTTTGGATCAGCCGGCTCACTGCCGGTCAAAAAGATGCGATTGTCCCAGATGACGGGAGACGAGTGGCCCGCGGGGACTGTGGCTTTCCACAAGACGTTCTCTTCCGGACCGAAATGAACAGGAATGTGATCTGCCTGGGCTGCTCCCTGTCCGTTGGGGCCGCGAAACTGATTCCAATAGACCTTTCCCTGCTGGCCGGCTGCTGCCAGATTGAACGAAAGGACAATCGTCGCACAGATACCCGCGTGTACCGCCAAGCCGTACCTGCATCTGAATGGCATGAACTCTCCTGTATTCTGCGGCGCTTACCCAAGCTGCATTTGCCATATATCATGATGGCCATGATTTTCGCGTGCGACGCCGAATTATCATACGTGAGCGCCCCGCTTCATTTCAATGCCCTTAGCGGCACATACGATGCAAAGCCCCACGGCATGGCGTCACGCGCATGCTTTCCCTGTGCCTGGCGATGCGTTTCCTCCACACTCAGGGGACCGGATATTCTTCAATGGCGTGATCGTCTTGATCCGTCCGCCAGGCTTTTTGCAGCTTCCAGGGACTGCCTTCAGACGCTCGGCTGACGGCGTAATGATAGATAGATGAATCGCCGTTCTTCTGGACATCGAGAGTTGCGGATTGTGGACATCGTTCGTAGTACAGGTCGTAGTAGTTAAAACGAATGGTTTCTCGAATCGTGCCTTGATCCTGTTTTGACCAGCCGGGCAGTTGGCCGGCTTCCTTGAGACCCTTTAAGAATCCCAGCGCTGATTCTGCGGCTGATCTTACCGCGGCTTGAGTCTTCACAAACCGGTCGCCGGCAAGGGGACCGCTGCTTGTCCGCTTGAGATACAGTCGCCGGCCGGGAAAATCAAAGGTGACGAGATGCCGCGCCAAGAACCTCAATCCGATCAGGTTTGGCCCTTCTCCGATCAGCAGGTCCGCGTAGGTTTCGCCGTTCCAAACACATTTCGGAAACGGTGTGTATTCAGGGTCCTGGTTGGCCGCACCTCGTTGTCCTTGCGTCCTTTGTCCTCGGGTTTCCTGCTGGAAGAGTCCCGATGCCGATGCGCCGTCAACGTCGTACCCGGTATCCACCAGCAGGTTTATGTCTTTTCCTCCGGCAAGACTGCTGTAATGGATGAAGGGCAGGCGGACGGGGAAGGAAAACGTAAGCGGAAAAGCAGTGCCCAGTTCCGCCGCATTCACGTGATCGGGATCCAGAAAGCGCATCTTCCCGGCCTCAAAATCCAGTTGGATGCAATAGTGACGCAGGCAGTCCAGGCCGAGAATTCCCATGAGGGGACGGCCTGCTTTACGTGACAACTGCGTGAAATCCCCGCTGTAGACGTGCCTGCCGGTCATCAACGGAGTGCTTCCCAAGTAGAGTTTGGGCGCCGCGTAGATGCCTACTTTACTTCTGGCGCGGAAATTCCAGAAGGTCTTTGTGCCGAGCCGCTTTCCCAGTTTCGGCTCCAGGGATTTATCGAAAAGCGTGACCGGCGTTCCGGTGTCCATGAAGAACGGCAACTCCTCGCCGCTCTCCAGTCGGAGCGTCACAAACACCCAGTTTCCGCGCCCGGCATCCTCGTTCATCGTCACGTCCGCGGGCAACTCCGCCGCCGCAGTCCCGCCCGATGAACGAGTCATCGTCGCGCACGAGCACAACAGCAGCCCGCCCAAAAGAAGACAGAGGCAGCCAATTATTCCGCCCTTCCCCTCCATACCTTTCATCCTATCCTCGAACTTCAGTGCCACGCCGCTCATTTCGATTCCCCACCGACAACCGACTACCGACTACCGGTTTCACTTCGCCCTCGAAGTCCTCAGATAACCATGTAATCAAAGACGCGCCCCCACATCCTTCCGGCCCCACATCCTACGCGGGGGCCCACTGCTGCTAGTCTCCCCATTCCAGGGCTTTCGGGCTTTGCCCACGCAATTCTCGGAGAGCCTCCCGTAGTGCTCCCATCTGCTTGGCTGCTTCTTCTGCTTCTTGCAGTCGCCGCTCAAGTATCGGGACAGCTTTGGGGCCAAGGTCACGAAGCTCCTGCCGAGCGATTTCCCGCCTTCCAGTATCTTCGGAAGTGAGATCGAGCAGGCAGGAAGAAACGATCTTCTCGTAGTTTGGAGTGTATCGTATTCTTGCCTGGACGGGAGATGGGTCGCGCCAGAATTTATTTTCCTGGGCACAGAGCTCGATGGTGTACTCCCCGCGGTCTAGTCCGGACATCGGCACCACGGTTGTGCCCGCGGCGACGCGGCGCCATTCTCCACCGGTGATGCGCCAGAGCAAATCGACAGTTTTGGCCTCCGTCGTCTTCCTAATCTCGACAGGCGCAAGCCACTCAAGGGTGTCCACGTTGAACACCTCATCTTGCGGCCCAGCCAAGACAGTATCAGGCAGTCGAACGTCGGCTTGGACCCGAAACGACACGTCCTTGCCGATTCTCCCACCCATCCTCAAGGCAGTGATCTGGCAAGCGTATTCCCCGCTGGTGGGAAAACGGAGCGTGCAAGACTCGGCGTCCGCCCCCGCAGGAGACCATACACCGTCGTTCACGCGTGAGAAGATCCGTATGCCCTGGGCCATCCTTTCCGGCAGAATGGATATCTTCACGACGAGCTCCCGCTCACACGTGTCGGGCACGCGGTCTGCATTCAGTTCAATCTGCCCCTGGTCGTGATAGTATACACGGGTCGATTCGGCGTATCTGGTGAAGAACCAGAGTCCTCCTGCGCGGTCCTCCTTCACATCGAGAATGGGCTTGCCGGCCAGAGGGGTTCCGCCAACACTGATCGGGTACATGCCCATACCGAACAGGCGTGACGGCAAGCCACTGCCTGATGGGCCAAAAATCCACGCTCCTCCAGAAGCGGCCGCGGAGATCCTTTCGGTATACTGAGACAATGCGACGGAGGTCGCCCTCTTTCGTGCCTCCTCATCCTCGATGGATGTCTCGAATTCATGCGGGTCGAAGAAGAGGAGCATTTTGTCAGCCTCCCGGAGAACCGGGAAATACTTGCCTGGGTAGGTGTCGATCATCTTGCGTTCGTAGGGTTGAAGACACTTCTCTCCGATCATGAGCGCGCGGGCCTGGCTCAGCGATGGCTCAACCTCAACCATCTGGCCCAACTCGTAACGGTAAAATCGCTCCCCCTGAGTCCTGACCAGAATGCGGTACTTCAGAGAAGGGAACAGGTAGAACACATCGTCTTGGAAGCCCAGGCTATCCCAACGGACTCCATCGTAGTAATAGACGGAGTTGTAATTGTGGTAGCCAAACCAGATATGCTTCTCGGGAGTAACCACAATACCCTGAAATCCGTCATCGGATTTGAACTCCTTTGCACCCGCAGCGACAGCCGATACCAACAGGGCTTCCATGGTGTCGAACCGTTTCACGGAGTCACGGCCTATATCGAAGTAACCGTCCGGGTGCGCCAGCGGCGCGATGAGCAAGTGGCCTCTATCGTCTGTGGCAGAGCGCCCGGTCTTCGTCGTATCGAAGGGCATTTCCTGGTGGGCCCAGTTCGTGCCATCCCAACGAGAGAGCCTTCCCGTTTGATCCGCCCGGAACATGGCCAGGTGCCCGGGTTCCGGTTCCCAGACTCGACTATTCCTTGTGAGGGCAAACTCCTGCCAATCCAGCGCGGAGGCGTCAGGAGAAGGTGGGCCGTCACCAAGCTGGAGCCTGGCGATCCGCCCTTTGATTGGCATCCAGATCTTGCCATCTTGGTCTTGGTAAAGGCGAGCGACACCCTGGGCAAATCCGTATTGCCATCCCCAGTGGCTCAATTCGCCGCCGCGAAAGATTGCTATCCCATCCTGCGGCAACCCGAATAACAACGTGCCATCCACGGTCTCCAGAACGGATTCGGGATATTGCCAACAACGACTATTGTCCCAGTGCAAAGCTCGCGTAGCGATCACCTCTGAGAGCTTCCCGGTGACCGACAGGTGGAAGAAAGAGTAGTCGACCTCATTCCTTGTATGACCCAGTATCCAGACTTCACCATTTCGCAACGAGAAAGCATCGTAGAAGATCATCCTCTGCAAATCCGCACTTGCCTCGCGAAGATCGATCTCTTCTCCTGAGATGAGATCGAATGCGAACAGACCCACCTGCCCATAATTTACTAGAAGAGCTCTTCTGCCGGCCCAAAGGGCTCCCACAATCCGATTCTGACCCGGGCGGGCCTTGACCCACGTTGGACATGCACGCTGCTGCAATTGCCCCGACGCGGTAGCGCAGTACAGGGAGTTGTCGTAATAGAAATACACGTCGTCGCCGCAATCGAAGACTATGCTTAACCGTAGAGACAATCGTGCTTCGATTCGTGACCATTCCCCTTCATCATATACGGCCAGGAAGCGATCACCCCAGTTGAATATCCGGCCGTTCTTCGATATGTAGATTCCCGGGGAATCGTGCGACACATCATAGTAGAACGTTGTCAGCAGTTCAGCCGCTCCATCGTCCAGCCTGTAGAGGAGACCTTCGTGCTCCTTTTCGCCCCTCTGCGTTGCATACGCGCCTCGATCCGGGCCCCCGTAAAGCCCGGCAAGGTAGTAGCCCGAGGACAATGGACCTGAAGCGGGTTCCCTGAACTCCGTACCCGCCCAATAGAAAGCCTTGTTATCTGCCATGATCCAGGGATTGCCACCAGGGTCGATGACCATGTCGGTAACGCCCGACGATTTCGCCTTTGAGATCTCAAACAACTCCACCTTTGATGTGGCTCTACCCATCAACTCCGTGCGATCCTTGCTTGCCGGTCCTGCAAGCGTGGTCCCCAGTCCAGTCGCGGCGATGATCGCGATGCCAATCACCTTGGCGAAAACGTGTTGTCCTCTCATTATCATGTCCTCCTGGCCTCTCGCGGCCGAACGACAGTAGGATTGCCGGGACCCTCGATGCGCAACCCTATGCTTCCCGGAGTTTCGGCCAAGCGTCTGCAATCCATGAACAGATGCAGTACGCTCGGACTGCCAGAAACACCCTCTGCCGCTTCCGGGGGTAACGTGTTCCGCTCGTCTACCACAAGCAGTTCCAACATCCGCATCTCCTTCATGACAAAAGCGAGGATATCACGGTGTACGGATGGAGGCAACGGGGTACTGGTAGAAAGAGGGGAAGAACAGGGGCCATTCTACTTCTTCGGGAGAGTCCTCGACTGGGAGGCGGTGTCGGTTCATTCAATACAGAAGTCGCCTCTGGCAAGATGTAAATCCGTGTGACCTCGTGTAAATCCTCGTCGAACAGGGCTTTGTCTGCGTCCATGGATAGCCGACAGAAACCTCTGCATCGGCAGGATTTCACTTGACGGCCGAGGTGTGCATTTGTATGATGTTGATACAACTGAATAGCGAATGGTAAATAGTCAATTCGGAGGGTTTGGTCATGGCCGGTGAAGCAGACATCCTTGGCAGCCGACGGCACGCTGGGACATCCACGGACTCCTGCTTGCTATGGCCGAATGACCTGACCATGCGAAACAAAGCCAATTTGTCCCGGAAAGGAGCGTCAGGTTTGAGGTTTCAAGTGGAGAGGGCCA